>OGLM01000062.1_pt1 | contig 126425 bp, 124 predicted proteins | sample 1572531 | NCBI WGS metagenome assembly OGLM01 (sample SAMEA2581909, study PRJEB24529) | metagenome | biome: Human gut stool | place: China | collected 2011
TTAAAGTGGCACGCGAGCTGGGTTCAGAACGTCGTGAGACAGTTCGGTCCCTATCCGTCGTGGGCGTAGGAAAATTGAGGAGAGCTGTTCCTAGTACGAGAGGACCGGAACGGACATACCTCTGGTGTATCTGTTGTCACGCCAGTGGCAGTGCAGAGTAGCTATGTATGGAATGGATAACCGCTGAAAGCATCTAAGCGGGAAGCCAACTTCAAGATGAGTTTTCCCATTTTTTATAAAGTAAGATCCCAGAAAGACTATCTGGTTGATAGGCTAGAGCTGGAAGCATGGCAACATGTTGAGGTGACTAGTACTAATAGATCGAGGATTTAATCCTATGTTATTTTTTAGATGAATATCCACATTATCATGTTTTCAGAGAATAATTTCTCTATATATAAATTAGTGACTATAGCAAAGAGGATACACCTGTTCCCATCCCGAACACAGAAGTTAAGCTCTTTTACGCCGACGATAGTGTAAGCGAAAATAGGAAGTTGCTAATTTTTTTTTGTTTACTTTCAAATATAAAAAATGAATATTAACTGTTTTTATATTGTAATATTCGTTTTTTTTTAATATAATATTTTTAGGTGATAAAAAAATGGAATATAAATTTATATCATATAATGAGATGGATACAATTGAATTAGCGCAAAATTTAGAATCTGAAAAATTTCCTAATATGATTATTTGTTTAGATGGTGAATTAGGTAGTGGTAAGACCGTATTTACTAAAGGTTTTGCTGATGCTTTAGCAATTAAAGAAAATATTACTTCACCAACTTTTAATATTATTAAAGAATATACAGCTGGTGAGATGCCATTATATCATATGGATGTATATCGTTTAGATGAGGATTCAGATGATATTGGTATTGAAGAATATTTTAATAAAAATGGCGTTGTTATTATAGAATGGTCGAGTATGATTAAAAATATACTCCCAAAGGAAAGATTAGAAATTAAATTTAAAATTAACGATGAAAATAAACGAACTTTAATTATTACACCTTATGGAAAGAAATATGAAGAGGTTTGTGAGGCTGTTTTATGATTAGTATTGTAGTTGATACTTCTACACCTACTTTGTTATTTTCTATAGTTGAAAATAACGAAATTAAGTATTTATATAATTCTAAAACTGATGGTGATCTTTCTTCAAACTTTATGGTTATTGTTAGCAATGCATTTAATGAAACTAACATTAAACCTAATGATGTAAATAAGATTTTTATATCAACTGGTCCTGGATCTTTTACTGGGATTAGGATTGGTATGACTTTTGCTAAAGTTTTTGCATATTCTTTAAAAAAGGACTTAATTCCTTTTTCAACTTTAGAACTTTTTGCTTCTTCGTCTAGTTCTAAAAATATTATATCAGTAATAGATGCTAGAAGAGATTATGTTTATAGAGGAATTTATGATGATAGTTTAAATTGTATTGAACAAGATAAGTATATATCATTAAATTGTTTGAAAGATGAAATTAAAAGTTTTAAAAATTATTCTGTATATTCTTATGATTCATTTTTAGATATAAATTCCATTATTCCAAATATTAATGTTTTAAAACTTGTTAATAAACACATTGATGATAAACCTGTTAATCCACATGAACTAAAACCAAGTTATTTGAAAATGACTGAAGCGGAAGAAAAAATACTTAATGATAAAAAAAATCAATAATCTAGATGATATTATTGAATTTTCAGACAAATTTATAGCCGACGATCCTTTTATAAATGCGTTTGGCTATTATAAAGATGAAATTTTAATTGCTTTTATTGTATTTTCTATTCAATATGATAGAGCAGAATTAAATTATTTATGGACAAGTATTGAATATAGAAATAAAGGTTATGCTTCTTTACTTATGAAAAAGATGTTAGAATTATGTGGAAATTTAACCAACATTACTTTAGAAGTTGATGTTGAAAATACTTATGCTATAAATTTATATATATTATTTGGATTTAAAGAGGTTGCTATTAGAAAACACTATTATAATAATGGAAATGATGCATTATTAATGATGAAAGAGATGAAGTAAATGAAAGATATATATATATTGGCTATTGAATCTAGTTGTGATGAAACTAGTATAGCAATAGTAAAAAATGGTGTAGAAGTTATTACAAATATTGTTTCATCACAAATAAATGTGCATGAATTGTTTGGTGGGGTTGTTCCAGAAATAGCTAGTAGAATGCATATAGAAAACATTACAATTGTTTTGGATCAAGCTTTAAAAACTTCCGGTATGTCTATGGATGATATAGATGCGATTGCTGTTACATATGGCCCTGGTTTGATTGGCTCATTATTGGTAGGATTACAAGCAGCAAAAACACTTTCATTTATATATAATAAACCATTAGTACCTGTTCATCATATTGCAGGTCATATATATGCAAATAATATTGGAAAAGCAATGAATTTTCCATTAATTTCGCTAGTTGTTAGTGGAGGGCACACAGAATTAGTTTTAATGAAAGAAAATTATTCTTTTGAATATATTGGTGGTACATTAGATGATGCAGTTGGGGAATGTTATGATAAAGTTGCAAGAGTTATTGGTTTAGCATATCCTGGAGGTCCAAAACTAGATGCATTGGCACACACTGGTATTGATAGCTATAATTTACCATTACCACTTGATGATGATAGTTATAACTTTAGTTTTAGTGGACTAAAAAGTTCGGTGATTAATTTAAAACACAATGAAGAACAAAGAGGTAATAAAATTAATGATGCAAACTTAGCAGCTTCTTTCCAAAATCGTGTAATTAAAATATTAACAAAAAAAACTATGAAAGCTTTAAAAAAGTACAATGTTGATAATTTAATAATAGCTGGTGGAGTATCTGCGAACAAAGGTTTAAGAGATGAATTTAAGAAATTATGTGATGAAAATAATATTAATTTATCTATACCTGATTTAAAGTATTGTACCGATAATGCTGCAATGATAGGCGCTGCCGGTTATTATGCATACAAGCTTTCTAGAATTGCAAATTTGGATTTAAATTCTAAAGCAAATGATGAATTAAGATAGGAGAAATTTATATGAAATGTATATTATTATGTGCGGGATACGCTACTAGATTATTCCCACTTACAGAAAATTTTCCAAAAGCACTACTTGATATAGAAGCTGGGAAACCATTATTAGATTATATTTTAGATGAAGTAAATACTATAGATATTGTTGATGAAATATATCTAATAACAAATGCAAAATATTATAATCATTTTAATGATTGGGCAATGAAAAAAAACAATGTTAAAAAAATAACAGTAATAAATGATATGACAGATTCTAATGATAATAGGTTAGGTGCAATTGGAGACATAAAGTATGTCATTGACAGTCAAAAAATAAATGATGATTTATTAATTATTGCTGGTGATAATCTATTTGATTATAAATTAAAAGACGTTGTTGATTATTATAAAAATAAAAATGCAGTAACAGTATGTGCAAAACAAATAAATGATATTAATATTTTAAAAGGTTTTGCAGTTGCAAAATTAGACTCTGATGATAGAATTTTAGATTTGGAAGAAAAACCAGAAAATCCAAAAAGTGATATAGGTGTTTATGCAACATATTTATACCCTAAATTTGTTATTAATGAAATTGTAAATTATTTAAAAGAAGGTAATAAACCTGATGCTCCTGGTTATTTAGTCGAATATTTATATAAAAAATATCCTGTATATGCTTATAAATTTGAAGGTAATTGTTATGATGTTGGGACATTTGATTCTTTAAATTTAGTTAGAGAAAAATATAATAAGAAATAATATGAATACTATCCAGTATTCTTTTTTATAAGCACAATTTTTTTCTTTGAATATAATATAAAAGAAGAAAGGAGTGTATTTTTTGAAAAAATTTTATTTTTTAATCATAACATTTTTATTGATATGTTCCATAGCAGTATTATGTTTCTTTAAAAAGGATAATAAGAATTTAAAACATATTAAGGTTGCAGAGGTAGCTCATAGTATTTTTTATGTACCACAATATGTAGCACATTCATTAGGATATTTTGAAGATGAAGGACTTGATGTAGATATAGTATTAACTGCTGGTGCAGATAAAGTAACAGCGGCTGTTTTATCAGGAGATGTTGAAATAGGCTTTTGTGGTAGTGAAGCTACAATCTATGTTTATAATCAAGGAGAAAAAGATTATTTAGTTAATTTTGCTGGATTAACTAAAAGAGATGGTAGCTTTATAGTATCAAGAGAAAAATATGATAATTTTTCATTAAAAGATATGAAAGGTAAAACTATAATAGGTGGGCGTATAGGTCATCGGATACTAAACTTATGATAAAATTCTTATAAAAAAATATCATAAGTTCTAATACCAAAAATCGTTTCTGGTATTAACTTATGAAAATTTATTTTTCTAATTCTATTAATAATTTATCTAATTTCATTGATAAATAATCTGTTGGATTATCTCCTTTATAATACATATTTATCATCACTAAAAGATCCGCATCTGTTAGTGTTAAAATAACCTTGCCCTGTTCCCTTAAACTACCTTTTATAGCTTTTAAGGCATTTTTATCTATACCTTTTCTGGAAATGATAATTGCAACTTTCCTTAAGGCTTTGTCATAAAGATATTTTTCTGTTGTATATATTTCTTTTTGAGTAATTTGCTCCGTATAATTTTTGAAGTCAAAAATAATGTATTTTGTATTAAAATAGTTGTTTAATGTACTAAAAAAATCATCGTTCACATCATTTTTAATTTTACAAATTAAATCGAAACGATACAAATCGTCATTTGATTTTTGCTGTTCTTCCCAAATACTTAGGTAATCTGAAAATAATAATTTTAATGCGTCTGTACAAACTTTTTCATATTTTGAAAATTGACTTTTTCCAGGTTCAATATCTTCAAATTTTTGTTTCCAGTTAATTTTTTTATTATCATCTTCAAAAGTTTTCTCAGCAAAATCAAAAGGTATTGAAGGAGTAACTGGAGAGATTTTAGCAACTGAAAAATCTAACAATTCTAAGAATTTTTGGTATAAATCACTGTTTGGCTGTATTAAATATAGTAAATTAGCTATATCTAAAATAATTATACCCTTTTCTAATGCTTCACTTTTACATTGTGGTGTACATATTGCATTTGTGATTAGCAATCCTATTTCACCCGCATTTATAATACTTGATAATTGTATAATACTATAAACTATAGAACTTGGTGAAAAATAAAGTTTTGAATAAAATTTTATTTCACAAATATATTTTTCTTTTTTATTAGATTTTTGATATGCCAGTTCCATATCAATGAAATTATCTTTCACTTTTTTTTGATATTTTACTTTGTATCCTAACTGTTCAAATAATGTTATTAAAATATATTCAAATTTAGATTCTTTTGGTAATTCTAATATTTTCATAATATCACCTGAAATTATTATATCATATATTAAAGTTTAAATATACTATGTCAATTTAAACCTATAATGAATTTCTATTGTTTTATCTTCACTAATAATTATTTTGTCAATTAAATTAACTAATAAATTCCTATTAGGTTTTTCAAAAGATAAGTATTCGTTTATCTTTTTTAGTGTTTCTTCTTTTTCTTTTGTGCTATTTTCACTGCTAGTATTATTAAGTTCTTCTTCTAATTCATTTTTCCTAATTTTCCAAATGTCTATTTCTTCTTTATATTTAATAGTCAGTCTATTAAACATTTCCATATCAATATTACCATTTAATTTATCTTCATAAATTTTATCTATATATGATAGATTACAACTGATTTTTCTATCTAATATGTTAATATCTTTTTGTATTTTTGTTTTAATATTATTCTTTTTCTTCGCCTCATCAACTTTATTTTTAAATGTAGTATTATCAACATATTGTTTACAAATATATCTAATTTCTTTTAAAATAGCATTTTCTAATTTATCATAATTGCAAGTATGTGGAGTGCATAAACCATATTTAGAATGTGATGTATAATAAGTACAACAGCAATATTTTCTTTTACCATCGTTACTTTTATTTATTCCTATTGCGTGTCCGCATTCTTTACATACCATAAAACCAGAAAATAATTGTATATTGTTATTAGTCTTATTTTTATTTTTCTTTAATAAATCTTGGACTGTATAAAATACTTTCTTATCAATTATTGCTTCATGGGTATTTTCTACGATTATCCATTCTTCTTTTGGAGTTCTAATTTCTTTTTTTGATTTATAACCTAACTTTTTTCTTCTACCTTGGGTTAAATTACCAATATAAGTTTGATTTGTGAGCATTTCCTCAACGGTCCTAGGGCACCATAACTTATAAGCCGTTGATCTCATGCCCCTGTTAAGATTAGCATATACACTTGGTGTAGGTATGTGAGCGTCTGAAAATATATTTGCTATTTGTCTTGGGCTTTTACCTTCTAATGTTAAAATAAACATTCTTTCAACAATAGGTCTTACTTCCTCATCAATAATTATTTTATGCTTATCGCTTGGATCTTTTTTATAACCATATACTGCTTTCCATCCTAAAAATTGTCCTTTTTCTTTCTTTGCTTTTACAATCTTTCTAATCTTCTTAGAGGTATCTTTTAAATAATAATCATTAAACATTAATTTAAATTGTAAAAACTCTAAGCCAGGTGTTTCATAGAGAGTATCTATATCATCATTTATAGCAATATATCTTATACATCGTTCAGGAAATATTCTTTCAATATATTCCCCCATAGAGATATAATCTCTACCCATACGGGATAAATCTTTGGTTATAATAGTATTTACTTTGCCACTATCAATATCTGCAATTAGTCTTTTCCAAGAGGGTCTGTCAAAAGTAGAACCACTAACACCATCATCTATATATTCATCAATGTATATTAATTTTTCTTCTGTTTTTTCTAAGAACATTTGTAGTAAGCCTCTTTGATTTTTTATACTTTCGCTTTCCAGATTATCTCCATCTTCACGAGATAATCTGATATAAAAAGCAGTGTAAAATATTTTGTTTTTCATGCTTTTTCACTGCATTTAACGATTAAAAGAACCAATTTCTAAGCAATAATCTATCAAAAATTCTTCTATTATTTGTTGTAGCGTTTTTCCGTTTTCATTGAAAATATTAATAATTCTCATAAAAATCACCTAATTAAATTTATGATTTAATAAGTCATCTAATGCCTATTCTTGTAATCTAATTGATTTTTGATAAAATAAAAAATTGTTTCTATTTTATAAAGAACCAATTTTTTTATATTATTTTATTAGTTTTTTTACATTACATTTGTTTTTATTTTTTGAAATATCAAGTTCTACCAAAGAATCACATATTTTGTAATAATAAAATTTCTTAATAGAAGAATAATCAGGCCCATAATCATCATCTTTAATAGCTTTTCCCATTGCGTCTAGATATTCTTCCCTTTTAGCGTAGGTTACATATACAGGAGGAATATCTACTACTTTAAAATAAACGTTAAGGAGTGCTCTTGCACTTCTACCATTTCTATCAAAGAAAGGATGTATTTTAATAATTTTACACATGAGTTCAACGGCTTTATCAATATAATCAATAATATCTTCTGCTGTAAAATTATTTCTTAAAGTCAAACCAAATTTAGTTAAATTAATACTATCTATATATAATTTTTGTATTTCTCTGGGAATAAGCCTGTAATCAGTAAGACTAACACTATTACCCAATAAATAGGAATTTTGTTCTCTAAATTTACCACCAACTTCAGAATAAGGAACTAAAGAAAATAATTTTTGATGTATATTAAGAAGTGTGTAAATATTTATTTTATCATAGTCAGTATAATCAGTAATAAAATCATATACAACGCTCATTCCATCAATTTCAGCTTTTTCATGAATTTGCTCTAATTCATTTTCATTGTAAATATATTTTTCTTTAAAATGTTCATAAATATCCCTAATATTACTTCTATTAATATAAGTAAAATATGAAGCAATAATAGTTTCTGGCATATAGTCATTTTTAGAATATAAAATATTCTTCTCCTTTTTTGATTTGTGGTAGTTAAATATTGTCTTTATTTTTTCAGCAGCTTCTTCATGTTCGATGTTATCGTTTCTAAGTATTTCAAATATTGGTATTAATTTTTCTCTATCCATACAATCACCCAACTTGCTACATATGATATCATGTATAATATCAAAAGTCAAAGAAAAAATTTAAATATAATTTCTTTGTTTTTAAATCTAGTTTTTAATTTTTATAGTATTTAATATAATTCATTAATTGTTTTCTTATTGAGTGTTGAAAGGTACATAAAAAATGAACCGAATATTATTTGTAGAAGATAAAATGTTAATTAAATAATTAAAAATAAATCACTAGAAAAAGAAATATTATTATATGAAATAATAACTATTTTTTTTATTCATTTCTATTAAAATACTTTATTATTATAGTTTAATAGCATCGATATTTAACATCATAAGTTTTAATGCCGAGCGGGTGGAATGCCCGAAATGACATTAGAATGGATTTTAACCCAAAATGGAATAGACGTTAACAAGGATATAACAATCGATACAAGTATTGCTTTTGCATCTATGAGTGGGGCATTTATAGGAGGCACAGGGGACTTTGTATCTTTATTTGAACCAAATGCTTTACAATTAGAAAAACAAGGATATGGTTATGTAGTTGCGTCACTTGGGGAACTTGGTGGGGTTGTTCCATATACTGCATATAATACAAAAGTAAGTTATTTAGAAAGCAATCCAGAAGTAATAGAGGGATTTACTAAAGCAATACAAAAAGGTCTTGATTATACTCATTCTCATAGCGCTAGTGAACTTGCAACAGTAATATTAGATTATTTTCCAGATACTTCAAAAACGGATTTGGAAAAAATAATTCAAAGATACAAAGATATAGATTCATGGTTTGAAACAACATATATAGATGAGGAAAACTTTAATCATATACAAGAAATAGCAGAAAATGCTGGACAATTATCTACAAGAGCTCCATATGATAAATTAGTAAATAATAAATTTTCAAAAATTAAATAATATTGGAACTATCAAATTTTTATTTGATAGTTTTTTATAAAATATAAATTTATGTCATTATCAAAAAAATATATTATCCATAAAATAAAATAGCTAGGAGGAAATATAATGGAAAAGAATGTACTAAAAATAAAGAATTTAAAAAAAACCTATCATACTAAAAATAAAGAGATTTTGGCTGTAGAAGATTTTTCATTAAATTTAAAGGAAGGCGAGTTTGTTTCTATTGTAGGTCCAAGTGGTTGTGGAAAAAGCACAATTTTATCAATTTTAGCTGAACTTGATAATAAATCGTTTGGTGATATTGAATTAACTGAAAAAACGAGAATAGGATATATGCTTCAACAGGATGCATTATTTGATTTTAGAACAGTTTTAGATAATTGTTTATTGGGATTAGAGATAAATAAAAATTTAACAAACGAAACAAAAAACTATGTTCTAAATTTATTAAAAATATATGGATTGAAAGATTTTATAAATAGTTATCCTGCAACTTTATCAGGTGGAATGAGACAAAGGGTTGCTTTAATCAGAACTCTTGCAACAAAACCAGATATACTTTTACTCGATGAACCATTTTCTGCTTTAGATTATCAAACAAGGTTAGCTGTTTCAGATGATGTGTATAGTATAATTAAAAAAGAAAAGAAATCGGCAATAATGGTTACTCATGATATTGCAGAGGCAATAAGTATGGCAGATAGAGTCATAGTTTTAACCAAAAGACCTAGTAAAGTTAAATATGTAGTTGATATAGAATTAGAAAATAAAACTAACCCAATAAATAATAGAAAAGATAAATTTTTTTCAAAATATTATGATTTGATATGGAAAGAGATTGATTATCATGTATAGTGAAGAACATAAAAAATATATAAAAGAATTTAAAAAAAGAAATTTATTAATTAAATTAGTTCAAGTTTTAATCTTGGTTATATTTTTAATTATTTGGCAATTATTATCTGATTATAATATAATAAATTCATTTATTTTTTCTTCACCATATAAAGTCATAAAATGTTTAATTAATCTGCATATCAAAGGAAATTTATATAATCATATATTTATAACTGTTTGGGAAACAACTATTAGTTTTTTATTAGGAACCTTCATAGGAATTTTTATTGCTACTTTAATGTGGTGGAATGGTTTCTTTGCCAAAGTTATAGATCCATACTTAACAGTTTTAAATAGTTTACCTAAAGTTGCGTTAGGACCAATAATAATAATATGGGCAGGAGCTGGAATGAATTCTATTGTATTTATGGCATTATTGATATCTGTGATAGTAACAATTATAAATATATATCAGGGATTTATAGAAACAGATCCAATAAAAGTTAAATTAATGAAGTCATTTAAAGCAACAAAAAAACAAATTTATTTTAAATTATTATTACCTAATAGTTTACCAGTAATAACAAGTTCATTAAAAATTAACGTAAGCATGTCATTAATTGGAGTAATAATGGGGGAATTTTTGGTATCAAAAGAAGGGATTGGATATTTAATTCTATATGGTTCACAGGTATTTAATCTTGATTTAGTTATAACTGGTGTTATGATATTATGTGCTGTAGCAGTTTTAATGTACTATATAATTCTTTATATTGAAAAAAAGTTAGTAAAAACGAATTACTAATTTTTTTTATTAATTCAAAACAAAAAATGATAATCTATTATAATTTTTATTAAAATTATGTATATGATTTAGTTAATTAACTATATAAAAATTTAATTTATTTTATTTTTTTTCTATACATAATGTGCTAAAATGTAAAAGGTGATGGTATGAATTTTATAGGGTATAATGATAAACAAATAGAAGCAATTAAAGAAACAGAGGGACCATTACTTGTAATAGCAGGTGCAGGAAGTGGTAAAACAAGAGTTCTTACTACGAGAGTTTCTTATTTGATACAAGAAAAAAATGTTTTGCCAGAAAACATTTTAGCGATAACGTTTACAAATAAAGCAGCCCATGAAATGAAAGAAAGAATAAATAATATTTTAGGACTTGAATCAAGAAGAATACAGATATCAACATTTCATTCATTTGGGTTATTATTAATTAAACAAAATTATGAAAAGTTAGGATATAAATCAAATTTTACAATTTTAGATAGTGATGATACACTTACTGTAATTAAAAAGATAATAAAAGATATGGATTTGAATGTAAAAATATATAATCCTAAAGCAATAAGAAATAAAATTAGTAGTTCTAAAAATGAATTAATTGATTCAGGCTCATATGAAAAATATGTTAATACAGATTATGATAAAAAAGTGCTTGAAATATTTAAAAGATATGAAATGAAATTAAAAATAAATAATTCATTAGATTTTGATGATTTGTTAATGCAACCAATTGTTTTATTTAAAATGTATCCGGACGTTTTAGAACAATATCAGGAAAAATATAAATATATATTAATAGATGAATACCAAGATACAAATGAGGCACAATATGTTTTAGTAAAAATGTTATCAAAAAAATATAAAAATATATGCGTAGTAGGGGATGAGTCTCAATCTATATATTCATTTAGAGGTTCAAATTATAGAAATATATTAAATTTTGAAAAAGATTTTCCTAGTTCAAAAGTTGTTTTACTAGAACAAAATTATCGTTCGACAAAAACCATTTTAAAAAGTGCAAACAATGTTATAAAAAATAACAAACAAAAAAAAGATAAAAATTTATGGACTGATAATGAAGATGGTGAAAAAATTAATTATTATAGAGCAGTTGATGAAAAAGATGAATCATATTATGTTGCAACTCAAATTAAAAGATTAATAGATAATAGTGTTGATAAAAATCAAATTGCTGTTTTATATAGAACAAATGCACAATCAAGAACAATAGAAGAAGCAATGCTTAAAGAAAATATTCCATATAAGGTTGTTGGAAGTTTTTACTTTTATAATAGAAAAGAAATAAAAGATTTAATATCTTACTTAAGACTTATATATAATCCAAATGATGATGTTAGTTTAACAAGAATAATTAATGTTCCAAAACGTGGTATAGGGGAAAAAACTATACAAAATATTATTACAAAAGCAGAAGAAAATAGTGAAAGTATGTTTAACACAATATCTTCTGGAAAAGAACTAGAATTTAAGAAAATAATCCTTAATTTGATTAAAGAAAAAGATAATTGTTCACTTACTGAATTAGTAGAATTAATATTAGAACAAAGTGGTATGAAGCAAGATTTGGTTTCTGAAAAAACAATAGATTCAGAAATAAGAATTGAAAACTTAGAAGAATTTAAATCAATAACAAGAAACTTTGAAGAACAAAGAGGAATAGTTTCCTTAGAAGAATTTTTAGAGGAAATAAGTTTAGTTGCTGATATAAGTGAGCATAATAACAATACAGATGTTGTAACACTTATGACAGTACATTCTTCAAAAGGATTGGAGTTTGATAATGTATTTATAATTGGGCTTGAAGAAGGTGTTTTTCCACATAAAAACTCATATGATACAGCAGATGATATTGAAGAAGAAAGAAGATTATGTTATGTAGCAATAACAAGAGCTTGTAAACATTTATATATTGTTAATTCTAAAAAAAGAATGTTATATGGATTAGATTCTATGAATCCACCAAGTAGATTTATAAATGAAATGGGGGAAGAAAATTTAGAAATAAAAAATAGTGATAAAATCATATCATGTAAGTTTGATAAAGGTGGTATGATAGATAAAAACGCAGAATATTCATTAGGAGATCACGTTATTCATGAATCTTTTGGTGAAGGTGTCATAGTTGGAATGGATAAAAGTATACTTACTATTGCTTTTTCTCATCAAATCGGAATAAAGATGCTTATGAAAGGACATAAAAGCATAAAAAAAATATAAACAAATACTTTACTATAAATTGAAAAAAAATGAAGGAAGATTTTACAAGAAACATATATAATGTTATAATTTTATTGGAGGGATATTATGGTACTTAGTTTTTGGGATACATTAAATAGTTGGGGAGAACAATTAAAAGAATGGGTTTCTCAAGCAGCTAAAAATCCTTTATTTATATTAGCTTTTTTCGTAATAGGAATATTAATATTTAAAATTGTTTATGATGCTTTAAATAAACAACGTTAAAAATCTATTAAGAGTGTAGACAGAGTCGATACTCTTTTCTTTTAAAAAAGTATAGTGTAATTAACTTCTAATGTTATTTATTATCTTAGCAATTTCAGGCCTACTAATCTTGTAGGAATGATACAATTGTATTGTTGAGATAATTGATAAAATGATAACAATAAAAAGTGATAATTTAGAAAAGCTCTTCTTAAATCATCATCTAATATATATAGTCTTATAGAAATATTGAAAAATGCTATAAAAATTTTGCTCTTAAGAAACCCTCTAAAAAAATCTAGAGGGTTTGTATATACTTTGATTAACAAATAGTATTAATTTATTAGTTATATTAAGATTTTTTATATGGCCTTTTTTGTTTAAAATTGAAAAAGGGTACATATCATTTTTTTATGGCGATAATTTAATAATTTACTAATATTATAATTATTTCCATTGATATGTTATTACGTAAATTAATTATATAAAATTTTATCTATGATTTGTAATTAAATTTTATATTATATATTCTCATATTTTTAAAAATTCATCCACAGTATTTTTAATTTTATCAAGTTCATAGCCAAATGCTAAACATGTATTCCATTCGCGTTTTTTTGCATTATTTATATTATTCTCATTATTATCTATAAACAATATGTTTTCTGCTTTTATATTTAATTTCTTTTCTACATTTATAAATGCTTCTATATTAGATTTAACATAGCCTTCTTCGTACGATAAAAATATTTTATCAAATATATTTAAGTTAATAGTATTTTCTAACGCACTAAAACATGCAAATATAAGGTCAGAAAATAAAACCAAATTTGTTTTGTCTTTTAATGTGTATATATAATTAACTACTTCTTCATATTTATCTATTTTATTATAATTATATGTAAATTCATTTATAAATTCTTCATATGTGGTATTTAGTTTACCATTATTATGTATTCTTTCATACCATTTATATTTGCTTTAATAATCATTAAAGATACTTATTATTCTATTATTTTCATCTTTTAAAGTGTCTAGATATAATTGATATGCATCGTTATCAGTTAGGTTATTATTAAATTTTTTTATTGTTTCTATTATGGCATCTTGATCACAGTAATGTTCTGGATATTCTTTTAGAATAACACCACCCCAATCAAAAATTATTATTTTGTCCATAGTAATCTCTCACTTTCAAATTATTATATATATATTATATCAGTTATAATAATAAAATAAAAATTACCAATTTTCCTTGTATTATTATTGTCTCGTTTTTAGTATTTATTTTTTTATTTGAATAAATATGAAATATTTAAAAAAATTGTTGATATAAAAAGATGATGTGTGACTTTTTTGATTTTAACAAAAAGAAATCTATATAGAGAATTTTAATATAACTAATAAATTAACACTATTTATTAGTCAGAGTATTCAATTTGTTAACGCAGCCAAAGATTAATTAATCTTTTTTTCTTTTTAAAATATAAAAGAATATTTATATATGGTATAATATAATAGGTGATAATATGAAGCAAAGAATTGACGAACTAATAAAAATAATTAATAAAGCTAGTGAGGAATATTATACAAATGATAATCCAACTATTACTGACCAAGAGTATGATGATTATTATCATGAGCTAGAAAAATTAGAACAACAATATCCTGAACTAATAAGAGAAGATTCTCCTACAAAAAGAGTAGGTGGAAAAATAATAGATGAATTTAAAAAAGTTTCACATGAAATTCCTATGATGTCATTAGGAGATATTTTTAGTGAGGATGAAATCTTTGAATTTGATCAAAGGATAAAAAAAACAATTCCGAATCCAACCTATGTATGTGAATTAAAGATAGATGGTTTGTCAGTATCATTATTATATGAAAATGGAAAATTGATAAGAGGCGCAACAAGAGGGAATGGTATTGTTGGTGAAGATATAACACATAATGTAGAAACAATAAAATCAATACCACTTGTAATCAATGATAAAAGAAAAATTGAGGTTCGTGGCGAAATATATATGCCCAAAAAATCTTTTAATAAATTAAATCAAGAAAGAAAAGAAAAAGGCGAATCTTTATTTGCTAATCCAAGAAATGCTGCAGCAGGTTCTGTTAGACAATTAGACTCTAAAATCGCTGCCAAAAGGAATCTTTCAACATTTATATATCATTTACCATCATCAGATGATTTTAATATAAAATATCACCATGAATCACTTTCTTTTATGAAAGAATTAGGATTTGTGGTTAATCCAAATATTAAGATTGCTGATAACGTTAATGAGGTTATAAATTATGTTAAAGAATGGACTGAAAAACGTGAATCTCTACCATATGAAATAGATGGTATTGTAATTAAAGTAGATAAAATTGAAGATCAAAAAAAACTTGGATATACATCAAGAACTCCAAAATGGGCAATTGCATATAAATTTCCTGCAGTGGAAGTATTAACTAAAATTAAAAATATTGAATTTTGTGTTGGTAGAACAGGAAAAATAACGCCTAGGGCTGATTTAGACCCAGTACATTTAGCAGGATCAATAATCAAAAGTGTGACTCTTCACAACGAGGATTACATAAAAGAAAAAGAAATTATGATAAATGATACAATAGTGTTGCACAAAGCTGGTGATGTAATACCAGAAGTAGTTAAGGTTTTAAAAGAAAGAAGAACGGGTATAGAAATTCCATTTAAAATGATAAAAAATTGTCCTATATGTAATTCAAAACTAGAAAAAAAAGAAACAGAAGCAAATTATTTTTGCCCAAATCCTAACTGTGATGCAAGAAATATAGAAGGTTTAATTCACTTTTCTAGTAGAGAAACAATGAATATAGAAGGCTTTGGAGAGTCAATTGTAGAAGATTTCTATAATGAGGGATATTTAAAGACAATATGTGATTATTATACTTTATATAACCATAAAGAAGATTTAAAAGAATTAGAAGGCTTTGGAGAAAAAAGCATTAATAATTTACTTCAAAATATAGAAAAGAGTAAGAAAAATTCATTAGAAAAATTATTATTTGCTTTAGGAATTAGATATATAGGTAAAAAAACAGCAAAAATACTTGCTATTAATTATAGAAATATTGATAAACTAATGAGTGCAGAATATGAAGATTTAGTTAAAATTCAAGATATTGGAGAAGTTATTGCTGATTCAGTATACAAATTTTTTAAAGAAGAAAAAAATATTAAGACAATAAATGAATTAAAACTTCTAGGTGTTAATATGGAATATAAGGGAAATGAAAGTATAGATGATAATTTTAATAATAAAACATTTGTATTAACAGGAACTCTTTCAAAATTAACACGTGATGAAGCTTCCATTGAAATTGAAAATAGAGGTGGAAAAGTCACTAGTAGTGTTACAAAGAAAACTGATTATGTTATAGTTGGTGAAAATCCTGGTAGCAAGTATCAAAAGGCAAAAGATTTAAATATTAATATATTAAATGAAGAAGAATTTTTAAATATGTTGGAGGTTTAGTTAGATGTTTAAAGAAGGTTTATGGCAAAAAGAAATAAATGTAGAAAATTTTATTAAAGAAAATTATGAAGAATATTTAGGTGACGAAAGCTTTTTAAAACCTATTAGTTCAAAAACTAAAAAAATATGGGATAAATGTAATAATTTGTTATTAGAAGAATTAAAAAAGGGCGTTATAGATATAGATACTAAAAATATGTCTGGTATTGATAATTTTGAACCTGGTTATATAGATAAAGAAAATGAAGTAATTGTCGGGTTACAAACTGATGAACCTTTAAAAAGAATTGTTAATCCTTATGGTGGAATAAGAATGGTTTATAATGAACTAGATGCATATGGATATAAGTTGGATGAAAATGTAGATAAATATTTTAATGAATACAGAAAAAGTCATAATCAAGGAGTTTTTGATACATATACAAAGGAAATAAGACTTGCAAGATCAAATCATTTACTTACTGGATTACCAGATGCATATGGTAGGGGTAGAATAATAGGAGATTATAGACGAATTGCTTTATATGGAATAGATAAATTGATACAGGAAAAACAAAAAGATTTGGATAAAATAGAAATTGTTTCAGAAGAGTCAATTAGATTAAGAGAAGAAGTATCAGAGCAAATACGTGCTTTAAAAAAGATACAGAATATGGCAAGTAGGTATGGTTTTGATATATCTAAACCTGCTACTAATGCAAAAGAAGCAATACAATGGTTGTATTTTGGATATTTAGCTGCTATAAAAGAGAATAATGGAGCAGCAATGAGTTTAGGTAGGACATCAACATTTCTAGATATATATATAGAAAAAGATATTAAAGAAGGTATTTTGACAGAAGAGGAAGCTCAAGAACTAATAGACCAATTTATAATTAAACTTAGGATAGCGCGTCAATTAAGAACTCCTGAATACAATGAATTATTTGCTGGAGATCCAACTTGGGTAACAGAATCAATTGGAGGAATGCTTGATAATAAATCATTAGTTACAAAAACATCATATAGGTATTTACACACATTAATTAATTTAGGAACAGCTCCAGAACCAAACATGACAATTTTGTGGTCTGAAAAGTTACCGGAGAACTTTAAAAAATATTGTGCGAAAATATCAATATTAACTGATGCTGTTCAATATGAAAATGATGATTTGATGAGAAAAATTTATGGTAGTGATTATGCCATCGCTTGTTGTGTTTCTGCAATGAAAATAGGACATCAAATGCAATTTTTTGGTGCAAGATGTAATTTAGCCAAAACATTGTTATATGCTATAAACGATGGTTATGATGAAATAACAGGTAAAAAAGTTGTTAATGGTATTGGAAAAATAACATCTGAATATTTAAATTATGATGAAGTAATGGAAAAATTTAAAAAAACAATGGAAGTTGTAGCCAAAACCTATGTTGATGCTATGAACATCATACATTATATGCATGATAAATATGCATATGAGGCTGGTCAAATGGCGCTTCATGATACAAATGTTGAAAGATTAATGGCATTTGGATGCGCCGGATTAAGTGTTGCAATTGATTCTTTATCAGCAATCAAATATGCAAATGTTAAACCAATACGAAACGAAGAAGGAATTGCAATTGATTTTGAAATAGAGGGTGATTTTCCAAAATATGGAAATGATAATGATGATGTTGATTTAATAGGAGTAAATATTGTAGAACTTTTCTATAATGAATTGAAAAAACATAAATTATATAGAAATGCACATCATACTTTATCAGTTTTAACAATAACTTCTAATGTTGTATATGGAAAAAATACAGGAGCCACTCCAGATGGTAGAAAAAAATCTGTTTATTTCGCACCAGGTGCTAATCCAATGCATGGAAGAGATTGTAATGGTGCCCTAGCTTCTTTAAATTCTGTTGCTAAAATTCCTTATTGCAATGTTTGTCAAGATGGTATTTCTAATACATTTTCAATAGTACCAAATGCTTTAGGACACTCTGACATAGAAAGAATTGATAATTTAGTTAATATATTAGATGGCTATTTTAATAAAGGTGCACAACATTTAAACGTAAATGTATTAAATAGAGAAACACTTATAGATGCAATGGAGAATCCGTATAAGTATCCTACTCTTACAATAAGAGTATCAGGTTATGCAGTTAATTTTAATAGATTAAGTAAAGAACAACAAAGTGAAGTTATTAGTAGAACATTTCATGGAGAACGTTAATGAAAGGATATATTGACTCTATTGAGACAATGGGTTTAGTAGATGGACCTGGAATAAGATTTGTAGTTTTTTTACAAGGTTGTCCATTAAGATGCTTGTTCTGTCATAATCCTGAAACTTGGAATATTTCTAATAAACTTGTTATGGAACCTGAAGAATTAGTTAGAAGAATTTATAAATACAAAGGTTATTTTAAAGCTAATGGTGGGGTAACATTTTCTGGTGGAGAACCGCTCTTTCAGAAAGAATTTTTAAAAGAAACTTTAAAACTTTGCAAAAAAATGGATATACATACATGTATAGATACATCAGGATATGGTGATGATTATGATGAAATACTTAAATATACTGATTTAGTTTTATTTGATATTAAAGCTTTAAATAATGATATGTATAAAAAAATAACAGGAAAAGAAATATATAAATCATTAGAATTTTTAGATAAATGTCAAAAATTAAATAAAGATTTATGGATAAGACAAGTAATTATTCCTGGAATAAATGATAATGAAGAATATATATATGAATTATCTAAATTTATAAAAAAAATAAAAAATGTTAAAAAAATTGAGTTTTTACCATATCATACATATGGTGTTGCTAAATATGAAAAACTTGGAATTTCTTATAGATTAGAAGGCGTTCCACAAATGAATAATGAAAAATGTGAAGAATTATATAATTTGTTGTTAAACCAATTGTAGATACTTCCCTTTTTCTTTTTTTTTTGATATAATATATTTTATGATACGGAGGTATGTTTATGGATGATAAAAATAATTCTTTTAATAATCAATTTGATAATATAGAAACAATAAGTATGGATGAACCTATTAATCATAATGAAACAATTAATGATTCAACTGTTTCTGAAAATGATATTCAAGCACAAATGCTTTCTCCTTTTGAAACATTAAATCCACAACAAAATGATTATATACAAAATAATCAATATAGTAATCAAAATATGTATCAAACAAATTCTAATACTTCAAGTGAAATGAATGTATTTAATCAAAATATTGCTGCACAAAATTATCCACAAGAAAATCAAACTGCACAATATGTAACTTCACAAAATAATGAAAGCTTCAATATGTCATCAAATAATATAACTCAATCAACTCAAAATATTTATCCACAGGATAATTTAAATTCTACAAGTCAAGATTTATCTAATTTAGATAATATGCAATCTATAGATGCCCAGAATCAAGAAAGTATACCAATTTCTAATTCAACTAGTGATGATAAAAATACTGGAATAGTATTTATTGTTGTATTATTTGTTATATTACTTGCTTTTATAATTGCGCTTCCATATATTAGTAAAATATTTTAAAAAACATATGATTTTCATATGTTTTTTGATAATTCAATTATTAAATCCATATTGTCATCTGTTGCCATAATATTTTTATGTAATTGATTACATTTACTACATTTATATATTATTTTATAGGTATTTTTAAACTTTTCAATTCCAATAGGTATTAATAATCCACAGCATTTATTTTGTCTGTCACCAGGCATAACATCTACATGTTTTGAAAAAAGACAGTAATTACAGTGATCTCTTGCAGTGTAATTTAGTCTTTTTATTTTTTTTCCACAGTTTTCACATGTGAATGATTCATCTTTCATAGTAAAATTTTTCATAACTCACCAAATTAATTATAGCAAATATTTATTTTAAAATCTATTTTTTTATAAATCCGTTTTCTATGTTTTTAATTTCATTTACTACAATAAATGCTTTTTCATCGTATGATTTAATTATTTTTTCAAGTTCTGTGTAATTTTTATTAGTTATTGATATATACAACATATATTTTTTCTCATCCTTTTTACCTTTTATATCTATAACTGAAACGCCAAACCCATTATCTCTAAGTATATTGATTATATTATTGTTGTTAGTAATTACTTGAACTCCAAGATTAGATTTTATAAATTTATTTGATATTATTCCGCCTATATATGTACCAGTTGAAAAACCACTTGCATATGAAAAGACAATCCATAAACTATTTTCATCAGTATTTAAAGCTTCTTTTACAACTAAGAACCAAATTGTTATTTCTGCAAATCCAATTAAACTTGCAATCAAATTTTTTCCTTTAACAGAGAAAATCGTTCTTACAGTTCCTAATGATACATCTATTATTCTAACAAAAAATATTTTTAAACATAAAAATAAAAGCATTATATCACCCTTAATATAGTGTTCATAATGCTTTTATTTATACAATTTTATAAAAATATTAGTACTAGAATTCCTACTATTAAACAATATAGTACAAACCATATTAGTTTACCTTTTTTCATTATATCTTTAAATAATTTTGTTGAGAAGTATGTAATTACACTTGCAACAACCATACCTATAAGGTAATAAAGTATTGTTGTACTTTCAAGACCAGTTTCAATTATATCTTTAACCCCAAGAACAATTGTAGCAAGTGAAATTGGAATGTATAACATAAATGAAAATTTGAAAGCAGTTTCTCTTTTAAATTTTAATAACATTGCGCCTACTATAGTTGCGCCACTTCTACTTATTCCTGGAAGTAATGCAACACATTGAAATAATCCAACTATAAGTGCATCTTTATAAGTTATTTCGTTATCATCTTTTTTACCTTTGAAATCTTTTATAATAAACAGGAATAATGATGTAACAATAAGTGCTCCACCAATTATTTTTATATTTTCTGAAAGAGAGCTTATTGCATCTTTAAATATTAAACCAAGTATTCCAGCTGGTATTGTACCTATAACAATTAACAAACAATATTTAAAACTATTTAGATATTTTTTTTCTTTTGTTTTTATGTACAAAAAGAATTCTTTTATAAGTTTTATAATATCCTTTCTGAAAAATAAGATTATTGCTATTAAACTACCAAAATTAACAACTATTTCAAAATTTAAATCATTAAACACGTTGCTATTTATTAATTTTTTGAATATTGCTAAATGTCCACTAGATGATACAGGTATTGGTTCTGTAAAACCTTGAACAATTCCTAATACTATATATTTTATAAGTTCAACTAAATTCATATTCTCACCTATTTAAGTATACACTACTTTTAAGAATTTATAAATATTATTTATTTATTTTTTACATAAAATTAATTAAGGTGATAAAGTGATTTTTAACTTATTTATTTTTTTAATTGGTATTTGCTTGATAGTTATTGGTAATATTTACATAATTAGTTATTTAAATTTATTAACACTTGGGTATAATTTTTTCGAATATGTTAAATTTATAATTGGAAGATTAGAATGCATGATTTCGGTTGTTGGTATAGTAATAGTTTTTTTCATAATATGCATTTCTAAAAAAAGAAAGAGGAGAAAAAATGAACTACATATATGATATTTTACTCAATTTTAAAAAAGAATTTTTTGAATTTTATGAATGGAATTTAAATGATGATATAATTCATATAAGAAAAATACCTGTATTTAAAGTAAGAAAGAATCAATTATATGATTTTAAAAATTGTAATTTAAAATTAAATCAAAAATTTTTAAAATCTATTTTTAATAAGTCAGAAATATTTAAAGGTAGAAATAAAAAAAGTATTAAATATAGTTTTTTAGTTGGAAATGATGATGATGTTTTAGCTATTTATTTAGATGATGAAGGTAAAATTTTATATAAAAGTGATTTATTAATAGATGAATACGAAGATACTTTAGAAGTAATGAATGAATTAGATATTACAGATATAGAGTATGAAACTATTTGTACAAATAGTTTTGACTTTAAAACAAGAAATGAAAAAGAAAAAATTTGTTATATAATTAATCATTTATATAAAACAAGTGAGGATAAACTAAAATATTTATATTATGAGTTTTTTGATAAAAAAGAAGAAAATATTGATGTAATAAAAAATACTATAATAAAAAAAATAGATAATGATTTTAATTTTGTAAACAAAGTTTATGATTTTTACAAACTTATATCTTATAAAACAAGGTAAAAGTGTTTAAAATTTAAACTTTTTTTGTTATAATTATATTACTTGGATGTGGTAATATGGATTATAAAATAACTATAGATCAATTTGAAGGACCATTGGATTTATTACTTCATTTGATTAAAGAGTCCGATATTGATATTTGTGATATAAGTATAGTTGAAATAACTAATCAATATCTTAATTATATTAATGCTATGGAATCAATGAATTTAGATATTGCTAGTGAGTACATAGTTATGGCTGCTGAACTTATCGAAATGAAATCTTTAGTATTACTTCCAAAACCAGAAAAAATAGAAGATGACTATGAAGAAGATCCAAGGCAACAATTAATTACAAAACTTTTAGATTATAAACAATATAAGGAAATGACTTCTGTATTTAAAAATTTAGAAGAACAAAGACAAGAATTATATACTAAGGAACCAAGTGATTTAAAACAGTATGGTATTTCATTTGAACCAAAATTATCTGATGGTGTTACTTTAAATGATTTGATGGATGCACTAAATAAATTCTTAGAAAATCGTGATAAAAATAAACCATTGAATACTAAAATAACTTCAAAAGAATATAGTGTTTCAAAAAGAAGTAATGAAATTAGAAGTATTATTAAGCTAAAAAAGAAAGTAGAATTTTCAGAGTTATTTGATATTATTTCTAAAGAATATTTGGTTGTTACATTTTTATCTATTCTTGATTTAACTAGAAAGCAAGAAATAGATATTAAACAAGAATCTAATTTTGATAAAATATATATAAGTGAGAAGGTAAATAATGAATAAAAAATCAGTTTTAGAATCATTATTGTTTGTTGTTGGAGAAGATGGCTTATCCTTAGAACAAATAATGACAATTTTAGAAATTAAAGAAGAAGAAGCAAATAAACTTATTTTTGATTTAGATAAAGATTATTCCAATAAAGATAGAGGTTTTAGAATTGATGTTTTAGGAAACAAGTTTAAATTAGTTACTAAAAAGTCTTGTAATGAATATATTAAAAAATTAGTTAATATTGAAAATAATGAAACTTTATCGCAATCTTCATTAGAAACTCTAGCTATTATTGCTTATAATTCACCAATAACTCGTATTGGTGTGGATGAGATAAGAGGGGTAAATACTGTACATACTATAAGAAAATTACTTATGAAAGGTTTGATTGAGGAAAAAGGTAGAGCTGAATTACCTGGTAGACCAATTTTATATGGTATTACTGATTATTTTTTAGATTATTTTGGATTAGCTTCTATAGATGATTTACCAAAAATATCTTTTGATGAAGAAGAAAATTTGGATGAAAGTAATTTATTTGAATCAAGATATAAAGAAAATTGATTTTATATCTTTTTTTTGTATTATTTGTATGATATAATTAACTTGTGTTTATTTGCTCGTGTGGCGAAATTGGTAAACGCGCACGACTCAAAATCGTGTAACTTTGTTATGTGGGTTCGACTCCCACCACGAGCACCATAGGGAAATCCGCTCGAACCTTTTTATAGTTTCGAGAATAAATAGACAATCAATTCTAAATTAGGATTGATTTTTTTCTTGTTTAGAAAAAAGTCTTTCAAAGAAAGGATTGATTAAAATGGTAAATGTTATCAAGCAAGAAGTTAGAATGGAAGAATCATTAAGAAAGAGATTAGAATTTATTTGTGAGTTTTGTAAAGTATGAAGTTTTAACTATTTAAGAAGTTTATAGTTATTACGAAATAAAGTAAACGGATTCTAAGGTGTTAAACCTTAGCTCACTGGATATTTTGTATGGAACGTACAAAATTCCTAGGGGGTTAGAAATTTTGGATGACCAAAATGGCAACTTGAGTGGTCACTTCTAGAAAGGAGGAATAGAGTGTCAGAACTTGCTTATTCATTGCATTTAGGTAGTGATAAAAATAGAAAAAACATATCTAAACAAAATGGTAAAAATAATTTAAGTGGAACAACTTCTTTGCCAAATAATGCTATTCAAAATGTAAGACAATTATCAAAAGTTGATAAGCATAATTATAGAAAATATGATGATAATCAAGAACTAATAGAAATAGTTAGAGGAACATCTTCTCCACTTGATGATGTAAAAGAATTATATTTAAGTGAATTTGAAGAAGCAAGACTAGAATATAATTTTAAACAGTCTAGACCTAGTCGTATGATAGATAATTATTTTGATAATGTATCTAATAATGAGAAAAAGGATCTTGCTTGTGAAATTATTCTTGAACTTGGAGATAAAGAATACTGGGATACTAAAGATGAAAACTTTAAAAAGAAAATGTCTGAGGTATATAAAAAACAAGTTGATGATTTAGAAATGCTTGTTCCTAACTTTAAAGTAGCTAGTGCAATAATTCATTATGATGAAACAAGTCCACATTTGCATATTGTTGGAGTTCCAATTAAATATAAAAATAAAAATGGAATGGAAAAACAAGTTGGTAAGTCAGATGTGTTTACTAAAGAATCTTTAATAAGATTACAAGATAAAATGAGAACTTTATGTATTGAAGAATTTAATCAAGTATATAGTTTAGATTCTACATTAAAGAAAAAACAAAAAGGTAGAAATAGAGATATTCATGTATTGGATATGGATAACTATATTGAAATGAAAAAGCAAATTGAAAAGAATACTGAAAATTTAAAACAAGCAAATAAAAAATCTTTGGAGTTGAAACAAAACTCTAAAGATATAAAAGATAAAATTGATAAACTTAAAGTTTCTAAATTAAATAAAGATAATTATATTTTATCAAAAGAAGATAAAGATTCTTTTATTAACTTTATCGGACAAGTAGATAGTACTAATAAAGAATACGATAAAATACAATCTTTATCTAACACACTAGTTAATGCACATGAACAATTAAAAGACAAAAATAATAAGATTAAAATGCTTACTGAAAATAATGAAGCACTTAATTTAAGAGTAAAAAGTTTAAATGATACGATTAAAGAAAAAGATAATAAAATTTCATTTTTAAAATCTAAAATGCAAGATTTAAAAAAAACTATTGAATATTGGAAAGATAAATTTGAAAAACTAATATCTTTCTTACATGATAAACTTCATAGTTGGTATGATAAAGATGATAAATATATTGATGTAGTTAATGAAATGTATGAAGATAATGTATTAGATGATGATGATATTGAAGATTTAGATTTAAAAAAATCAAAAGATGATTTTGAAAGATAAGGAATAAGCATGTTAAAAGTAGCCAAAATATGGTATAATTTATTTATTAGGAGAGTGTATCTATGGATTTAGAAAAAGAAATAAAAAAGATACAAGAACGAAATAAAAGAGTTGAATTAGATAAAGCATGGGAAACAAGTTGGACTAGAAGAATATGTATCATGATTTTAACTTATATTGTTGTTATTATATATTCTTATGTTATAAAGGAATTTGATAATATATTTTTGAGTTCGTTAGTACCTGTAATAGGTTTCACTTTATCTACTTTATCTTTAAAATTAGTTAGAAAAATTTGGGAAAATAAAAATAAATAAATGGAGTTGATTTAATGGCTGTTGAATTATATAAACATAACGCATACGCTTATGAGCAAATAGAGGAAAAATTAAAGACAAGTAATAGAACATGTGTTATTCATCCAACTGGTAGTGGTAAATCATTTATTGCAATTAAATGGTTATATGAAAATAGAAATAAGAAATGTTTATTTCTAACATCTCAAAAACCTATCATAGATCAAATTGTAAGGCATATAGAAAGTTGCGGTTTAACACTAAATGATTTTCCATATCTAAAATTTGACTTATACCAAAATATAACAGAACAAATTGCAACAACATATTCTACCGATTGCATTGTTTTAGATGAATTTCATAGATGTGGTGCACCAGAATGGGGTAAAGGATTAGATGTTTTATTAAATAATAATTCTAATGCAAAAGTTTTAGGATTTTCTGCAACACCAATAAGATATTTAGATGACTGTAGAAATATGGCTGAGGAATTGTTTGATAATAATATTGCATCACAAATAACTTTAGTAGAAGCTGTTACCAAAGGTATATTACCATTACCCACATATATAAATGCACTATATTCATTTGATGAAGATATACAAAGAATTCAAACAAAAATAAATAAATTAACATCCGAAAGTGATAGAAAATTATTTCAAGAAAAATTTGATTCTGCAAAAAAATTATTAGAAAAAAGTGAAGGTTTAGGAAAAGTATTTTCAAAAAATATAACTAAGTCAAATGGAAGATTTATTGTTTTTTGCAGAGATGTAGAACATATGAATAGAATGATTGAAGAATCAAAAAATTGGTTTGGATCAGTAAATAGTAATATTGATATGTATAGTGTTATTTCAACAAATAAAGATTCTGATAATCGTAATTCTATAGAAAGTTTTGAAATTTCAAATAATGATCATTTAAAATTATTATTTTGTGTAAATATGTTGAATGAAGGATTACACGTAAATGATATAGATGGAGTTATAATGCTTAGACCAACTATTTCTCCAATTATTTATTTACAACAGTTAGGTAGAGCACTCTCTGTTGGACATAATGAACATCCTTTAATTTTTGATATAGTAAATAATAGTTTAGGAATAAAAGATATAGATAAATTTTACGAACAAGTTAAACGACAAATACAAACAGGTACAAGCAATCCAGCAATTTCTCGCTATAACGATATTGATATTGGAAGTTTTAAAGTAATTGATGAAATGTCTTCAATGATTGATTTATTTGATATTATAGATAAATCATTAACAAAAGAAATATATGAAAATTCTAAAGCAAAAAAATTATATAATGATTTAATAGAATTAGGACATCAACCAAATAGAAATAATTCTAAGGAAGAATCATCTTTATATACTGCTTTAATTAGTCATGGTAGAGAATGGCTTACAGAAGAGCAACTTGATATTTTAAAACAAATGGGAATTTATATTCCTGAAAAATTGAGCCAAGAAGACTTATCAGCAATTTTGTTCGAAGAATTAATGGAACTAGGACATCAACCTAGTCAAGCAATCCCTGAAGAAAGTAATTTGTATAGTAGATTAGTGCAAAGAGGTGCTAAATACTTAACAGAAGACCAATTGCAAGAATTATCAAACTATGGTATTTATATTCCAAAAGCAATGACTCAAGATGAAAGAGGTAATCAATTGTTTAATGAATTAGTTCAATTTGGACATCAACCTGCTAGAACAAGTAAGGATAAAGTTGGAGCAAATCTATATGGAAGATTACAAAGACATGGTAGAGAATGGCTAACAGATGAGCAATTACTGGAATTATCTAAATTAGGAATAAAATTACCAGAAACAAAGGATGAAAGTAGAGAATCCGAAGAATTCTTTAACGAATTAATATTATTAGGACATCAGCCTAAAAAATCTAATCCAGAAGAAACAAGTTTATACAGAAAATTACAACGTAGAGGTAGTACATTATTAACTCTAGAACAAAGAGAAAGGTTATCACAATTGGGTATAGCTGTACCTGTTAGACTTGAAGAAAGTGATTATATTGAACAGGCGTTTTGTAGTTTAATCAATTTAGGACATTATCCATCTGCAAGTGTTAAAGAGGAACATGCTTTATATATTAGAGTTTATAAATACAAAGATAAATTTTCAGAAGAACAAAAACAAATATTATCTTATTTAGGTTTTATTCCTGAAACAGAAGTAGTTGATATTAATAACATAACTCAATATGTTTTGACTAGATTAAATCAAGCAACTGAAAAAGGTAATGCAGAAATGATAAATAATTATCAAAATATTTTAGGAATAATAAATCAAAAAAATAATGGATTAAATGGTGCAGAAAACAATCCACATCATTTAAAATAAATTAAGAGAATATTAAGGGCTAGTACAGACTTATTATAATACATAAGGAATACTATGCTCTTTTTTAGTAGTAGGAGGCAGTAAATGGAAGAAAACAAAAATTATTTTCTTGTTGAAGGCGTAGCAAAAGAAGATTGGATAGGATTTGATTCTTATTTATATTCATTGAAAAGTGCAATAAGTAATGGTGCAAAGTTTATTGGTCTGATTGCTGATTATGGTTCTGGTAAGAGTACTTTAATAAATATGCTAGATGAAAAACAAAAATTAAAAAATAATAATCTAATAAAGATAAATCTATGGAATTGTTATAGTAGTAATGAAGATAATAAAATAGATATACATAGAATATTTTTGCACCAACTAATTGATAAACTTAATATTGGAAACAAGAATTATTATAAAAAGAAAATTGATAAAAATTATAATATATTTGATATTAAATTTAAATACAATAATTCAATATTTGCTTTAATACTATTTTTTTACTACATATTATGCATATTAGAAAAATTAGGATTTATTACTCTTTTTATACCAGAATTAACTCTTATTGGGTACTCTTTAATAGCTGTTCTAACTCTATTATGTGTAATTTATTATAAACCAGTTATTGCTTATAAAAAAGCTGAAGAAAATTTTAGAATAATAGATGAAAATGATACTAAAGATTTATATAATGAAATAATAGGTGAATACTATTTAAAAAATAAAAATGCTGGGGATTTAATAATATGTTTAGAGGAATTGGATAGATATGATAATTCAGATACAATTTTAGAATATTTAAAAGAATTTTATAAATTTTATAAAGAACCTATTCCAACACAAAGAGTTATTTTTATTGTTTCATTAAAGTCCTCAAATCAGTTAAATGAATTAAATAATAAGGAAAATGATGATGATAATATAGATCAAATAAAGAATATATATGAAAAAATATTTGATTTTATAGTAAATTTAAATCAAATAAATATTCATGATTATGACTCTATAATTTGGTCATTAATTAATGAAAAGCAAAATCAGATACCAGAAGGAATAAAAATTCCACACGAAAAGAATTTAAAAAACTGGAGATATTTATATAAGGGAGAATATATTAAAATAAGAGATATAAAGCATAGATATAATTTTGCTATTTCTCTATACTTATCAGTAAATGAATCTGGAATTAAAGCAAATTTTGATAAATGTCTGTTTATATCATATTTAGAGGATGAGTATAATGAACTATATGAAAAATTAATAAATGAAAATCTAATAAATCCAATATTAATTAACTATGCAAATAGCAATAGAAATTTTAAAGAGTTAGGAATTGATGATAAAGAAAACAATGTTTTATTAGAGGGATTAGATTCTAAATATATATCAGTTGATTATAACTATTATTTTTATAAATTTCCTAAAAATAAGAAATCATACAATATATATGAATATGAGTTATATAACGCAATCTTTTATGATGAAGACTCAAAAAACTTAAATATATCATTAAAAAAATTAAAGGAAATAGAAATATATGATATTTTGTCTAAAAGAGCCAATTACGCTTTTCTCCCTAAAATTACTTTTAAGTATCCTAAGTTACTTATGATTGCTTATAACAAAGAATATGAAGCCTTTTGTAATACATTAGAAAAAAATTTTGATTTGTTATCCAATTTTGATCAATTTCATAATTTAATTGAAAATTTAAAAAAATTAAATAAAAATGAATACAAAACTATATTAAATGAATATTTTAAGTATCATTTACCAAAAATAAAAGAATTAGATAAGGAAAAAATTTTAACTTTAAGAAAAAAAATAGTTAAAGAATTAGGTAATGAATCTGCAATCATTTCCGATATTTTTATGGGAGAAAATCATTTAATAAGTGGCGAAGAAATTAGCAATATAAATAGTTTCCAAACAATAATAAAACTTACCAATTTTGAAATGATTGACGAGGATTGTTTAAACAATTATATAAATGTATTAAAAAAACAAAAAACAAGTAAACAATCAATTATTGATTTATTAATATCTTTGTCAAAAAACAACAATATTACAAATGAAATGTATAATAATTTTTTCTATTCAATAAGATTAAATGAATATGATTTTAGAGATAGTGAGTATTTAAAAATATTAGAAATATCTAAAACAAAATTGGAATTAGATAATGTTAATAATTATAACAAGTTTTTAAATTATATAAATTATTATTGTCAAAAATTTGATGATTATTATTTAGAAAATTTGAAAAAAACTGATTTAAAAACTAATATTGTTTCATATAAGAATTATCTAGATAAATGTGGTAAAATATATACCAATAGTATGAAATTATTAGATGATTATTCACGAGATAATACTGTTTTTGGTTTTTCTAAAAATATTCGTGAACAATTTTATAAAAATGGTTATTATCAATATTATGTTATATCCACAAGACTTAATGAAAACTTTTATGAAATAGAGGATGATAAATTTGATAACTTAGCAGAAAGATATGTCAGTGAATACGAATATCGAAAAAATTGGAAATGCAAAGTTGGGAATAATATGAAACAGTATTTATACAAAAATGTGAATATGAGCAAACTTGATGAAAGCAGACTAATATTGTTTAATGATTTGCCTCAAAGAGTTGATATAATTGAATCAGTATTAAATACTAATAATGATGTATTTATTAATAAATATTTATCAAAAATTAATAAAATAAATGTTAAAGATATTAAAATAGTATTTAAATTGTTAGGAGAATATAATAGAAATAAAGGCTTAAAGAAATCAACTAAAAGTAATCTCAAAACATTAACTAAAAACAAAGAATGCTTACAACAATTAGATGCAAGAAGAAAAATTTTAGAATTTATATAATAGAATAATTAAATAAATTTTTCTTTAAAAGTATTGCATTTTATCAATAAATAGTGTATATTATTTATCGAGATGTGCCTAGGAAACTTTTGAAGCCCTAGGTCTTTTTCATTTAATAGGAGGTAAAAATGGTTAAAGAATTTAAATCAACAAATGAATTAATAGAAATATTAAATTCAAAAGGTGTATCAATAAAAGATGAAAATAATGTTAGATATTTAATTGAAAAGTATTCTTATTATTCAATAGTAAACTCCTATAAATGGATATTTAAAATAGGAGAAAACTATAAAGATAATGCTTCATTTGAAGAAATATTTGCAATGTATAAATTTGATAAGAATTTAAAAATAATAATGCTTAAATATATTCTTGAAATAGAAGCAGTAATAAAAACTAAAATTGCTAATCTATTTGCTGAAAAGTATGGACTAGAAGATTATTTAAATATTAATAACTTTGATTTAAAAGATGATAATTCTAATTTAGAACATATGGAAAAACTAATTGAAGAAATAAAAAATGAAATTGATAAAGGAAATGGCAAACATGATGCAATAACTCATTATATGAGTAAATATGGTTTTGTTCCACCTTGGGTAGTAACTAAAATATTATCACTTGGAACTATAAGTAAGTTTTATGGTTTAATGAAACAACAAGATAGACAAGAAATAAGTAAACAATTTCATATAAATGATAGAATATTAAAGAACATTCTTGGTAATTTAACTTCAGTTCGTAATATAGCAGCTCATGATGATAGATTATATACTTATAGAAGCACATTCTATATTAGATTAGATAAAACTAAAAAATCACCAGATAAAGCATTACATACCAATATGTATATAATAATTAGATCTTTAGAATTGTTATTAGAAAATGATCAAGTAATAGAAATGAGAAGTTTAATTACAAAAGAATTAGATAATTTAAAGAATAATTTAACTTCAATTACTATTGATGAAGTATTAAAAGTAATGGGATTTGATAAGGACCATTACATTGTATAAATATTAATTCATAGCATATAATAATATTGAAAAGTGCCTAGGAAACTTTAGAAGCCTTAGGTCTTTTTCATTTTTATAAAAATAATTTATCAAAATTAGTAAAAGTCATGGTATAATGATTATAGAATTAAATTGTTTATTTATTTGTTGTGATGGTTTCGGACTATCTTAACTATCGCACCAGATTGATTGATACTCGAACTTTTCGAGTTTAAGTAATAATGCTAACTAGAATAGTTAGTTTTTTTGTATAATAGAAAAATCATGGAAAGAGTATATCAAATTAGCACATGAGAAAAGACAAGATAAAAATCTTGTTTTTAGGAAAGTAAAATAAAAATTTTATTTATTATATTTATGATGATAACATCTAGAAGATTTATAGTGGATAGGGACACATTTATCAAAATTGCATTTAGACCAAATAATATAAGGTGGTGTAGAAATAGGTAAACCATTCCATTCGTCTTCTTGATCAAATTGAAGAACAGCTTCAATAGGAGCTTCAAATATATATTTGCATTTTGGACAGATGTAATCAACTGTTTTTCCACTCAACTTAAATGGAAAAGAATTAAAATCAAACATAATTAACCTCCAGGAATATAACAAATATTGATCATAGATTTACTGCAATTAGGGCAATTAAATTGACTGTAACTGAAGAAAGATCTAATCAATAGAGTATATTTTAATAATTGTTTTCTAATATTTTTCTTATGAGAAGAAATCATCATAATCATTTTATTATGTAAAGTTTTTTCCTATAAAAACCAAAATATCTAATTATTTTAAAATTAGAAGGAAGCAGATGCCTAAGTAAAATAGTAATGAATTGAGAAGCAGAAACAGTAACTTCATGATAAGAATTATCAACATGAGAATTATAACAGAAAGTAACAGAATTACTATCATAATTTAAAATTCTATTCTTACTAATAGCAACCCTACCACAATATCTAGTAACATATTCAACCCCATCTTTAATATTTTTAAAATTAAACATAGAAACCATTTTTATAAGTTTTAAAAAGTTCTTTAGAACAAGTAAAAACAATTTGCCTATGTTTACAATTATAAGCAGTAGAAAAAATATTTTCAACACGTTGAAGTTTATGTTTGTAATCACATGAAAAACAAAATCTAGACTTGCAAGTATGCCCAATAAAACAAATATCATAACAATCAGGGTATTGGTAAACATTACAACCCAAATTTTTATTATAGCAATTGATAATTTTATTAATTGTTTTATCAACATTAGGTTTGTATTTACGAATTGATTGTTAATATTAGAAGGAATATTATTCCAATGATCTTCAAAAATTTTGGCAATAATATCAGTATTTTTTTTAGAATTATAATTATGGTTAATAGAACTATCAGATTTAAACATATTTTCATTATAATTGTTTTGTAAATAATAGAATTCATCTAAAGATAAAACTAAATTATCAACATGTTTTGTGTATATATTTGTGTATATATATATTATCCTTAATGTTATTTATATATATAATAAAATAAATTATAAAAAAATGAAAGCCTTATGGCTTTCATTTTTTTATTTAAATATCTTTATAATTATTATTGCTATAATTGAAAAGATGTTAAAACACTTGTGGAGAAATAAATAATCTTTGTTTTATTGTGGATTTATTAGGCTTATTTTTATTATATAATATTTTAATTTTTATCTCCGACTTTCATAGTAGAATTGCAATAATATTTAATAAAAATAATTATTTACTTTCTAACTCAGTTTTTACTAATTTTTTAAATTCTTCAAATGACAAATTTTTCAAACCCGCATCGTTTTTATAATTACTTATGCGATAATGATAAGTAAATTTTGTAGTAGCTATTTCTTTATCACCATCTAAATAACTAGGGGCAAATCCATAATCATAAACATCTATTTTTAAGTTTTCAAGCCAATTTTTTTCTTTTATTCTATCGTCTTTTATGTAAAATACTTCCATTTCCTTGATATAAGACTTTGTGTTAGAATTCATTATATTATTTGCTTTTTCTAAAATTTGGTAATCACTATATATTTGATTTTCAATATTAATATTACTATCATAATATACAATATATGATAATTGGTTTCTTGATATAGAGGAAAAATGAACATGTCCTATATCACCATTATCATAAAATTTTAAATAATTTTCAACATAATTATTTCCTTTTTGCAATGAAATATAATTGTATAATTCCTTTCTCATTTGAACTGCTTGATTATCATATGAAACTTCATATTCATTACCCGTTTTAGATATTTGAATTGCATATGTTAAATCATTTTTTAATGGATAAAAACCAAAATAATCACAATTATTTTTGCAATGATTAACTGTGGATTTGTCTGCTAGTTCAACATCGTAGTTTTCATTTAAATAACGCCTAAAATCATTATCAATATTATTAAGTTTACTATTACTACAACCTGTAATAATCAATATAAGTTGCAACGCCATTACAAGATTTAAAAGAATTCCCTTTCTCATTTTTTACCTCCTTAATATCTATTTTAACATAATTTTAATAATTTTATCGTTTTTTGATACATTTTACTTAAAATGTAGTATACTTTATTTAGTTAGTAATTATTACTACCTATAAATTTATGCCTAGGGGTTGTTATAATTCCACCAAAAAGACACCAGATTGATTGATACTCGAACTTTTCGAGGCAATATGAAAACTACTTTCAAATAAACCAGAAAGTGGTTTCATTTTTAAAAATTAATAACACACTTGCAAGATGACATATCAATTAGCTAGTTAAATTTATTAGGAAGGAGTAATATGAATAAAATTACCAAAGATAATTTAGATGAGTTTATAAACTATTATCATGAGTTTCATGATAGTTATATTACAAATGTTAATTATGATATTTCTAAATCGCAAATAGAGCTTTTAATTAATGTTCGTTGGGCTGGAAAACCTATACTAAGAGAGGATAAAACTTATCAAACTAATAAGATAAAAATGAGAATGATTTTAAATAACATTGAGCAATGTAATAATAAAGAAATGTTTTCGTGGGATTATATAAACGAAATATTTATAAAGTATATTAAATTAAACAATAATGAGTTTATATGCTTTGCAAGTGATGAACAAGAACCTTTGATATATATTGTTTGTGAAAGTGTGGAATATGAAGAAATAAAAGAGAATTGATAGTTGTTCTATTTCTTTCCTTATGGCACTAGATTGATACTAAACTCGAACTTTTCGAGGTAATATGAAAACTACTTTAAAATTAGATTAAAAGTAGTTTTTTTAGTTATATATTATAAATAATTGTTGTGTGTTATACTATATTATATGATAATAATAAAATATTAAGAAGGTGGGAATTTATGATTAGTACAAGTAGTTATAATAATTGGCAATCAAATCAGTATATTACATACTCTATTTCTGGCGACCGTGAAAAATCTGTGAATTATAAAGGTAGATGTTATTCTAAGTTAGCGCCAAAACTTTCTTTTTGGAAAATCTGGTATGATAACATTGGAAAAGTTTCTGCGAAGAAAATAATAGATATTACGTTCAAGAATATTGGAATCAAGTATTATCAAAATTGGATCCACAACAAGTTTATGATGAATTAGATTATTCAATATTATTATGTTATGAGTCAAATACTGAATTTTGTCATAGACATATAGTAGCAGCGTGGTTTGAAATATTATTGGGTATAAATGTTTTTGAAAAAAAAGCTACTGGTTATTCAATAGAAGAAATAGAAAAACCTGCATATATTAAACAATATTTAGAAGAGGTGATGAGACAAAATATAAATATGAGAGGATTTAATTCCTTAAGAGCATTGTATTTGTTTGAAAAAGGTGAAAAATTAGAAGCTTTAGCAAATGAATTAGAAGAGAAAACTGGAAAGTGTTACGATAATTATAAAAAGTCAGCTTGTTACCTTAAATGTGAGGCAGATGAAGTAGAAGCAAAATATAATAAACTTCATATTAGAAAGACATTAGTAAAAACTAAGAAATTATAAAATAGTTAGTTAATTTATTACTAACTATTTTTTTAGAATTGTTTTGTAATACTGTATTTAAGATTTGTTTTAACTACATAATTATATTTTAATTTTATAATAAGAGACAATAAAAATTATCAAAAACTAAACCTTTAACAAATTTTTTAAAAAATCATAAATATACTATAGAGAAAGGGTTAAAAAATATGTGATTTAATGTTTTAAAAAATAGTCAAATACTTATCATTAACAAAAACTTAATTAAAACTTGAATTTATAAGGCAAAAAATATTTCTATGATTTGTCTTTTTAATAAAATAAAATTTTAAATTAGAACATCAAATATTGTTATTATTAAATCATTACTTAAAAATCACATATAATTAAATGGTGATACTATGATTGAATTTATAAAAATGCAAGGTTGTGGTAATAATTATATATATATAGATTGCATAAAAAATAATTATGATAATTATGATTTTAAAAAAATATCGAAAGAAATAAGTGATATAAATTATGGAATTGGTTCAGATGGACTTATTTTAATATGTAAATCAGAGTTAGCTGATGCAAAAATGATTATGTACAATAAGGATGGTAGTGAAGGAAATATGTGTGGAAATGGTATTCGTTGCGTTGCAAAATACATATATGATAAATATAAAAAAAATAAAAAAATATATATAGAAACAAGATCAGGTATAAAAGAAACAATAATTAATTCAAATGAAATAATAGTTAATATGGGTTATCCTTTATTGAAACCAGAAAATATTCCTGTTAATTTAGAAGGTGATATGATTATTAATAAGAAAATTTCTTTAGGTGGTAAAGAAATTCATATTAATTGTGTATCAATGGGAAATCCACATGTAGTACTTTTTTTAGATGAAGTAGATAATATAAATATGGAAAAAATTGCTACAGATTTTAAATTTAGTGATTTATTTCCAGAAGGATGTAATATTGAATTTGTGAAAATTATAGATTCAAAGTCAATAAAAATGAGAGTGTATGAAAGAGGTTGTGGTGAAACATTTTCTTGTGGCACAGGTGCATGTGCAAGTGTTGTTGCTGGTATATTAAATAATTTACTTGATAGTGATACAGAAATTAAAGTTATGCTAAAAGGTGGAACACTTTATGTTAAATATAATGATGTAGTATATTTAAAAGGTTCAACTGATTTTATTTGTAAAGGAAAATACTTAGTGAAAAAACACTAAGTTTTTTAAAAAATATATTGACTTTAATAAAAATTATATGTTATAATCAATACGTTCTGGGGAATTAGCTCAGTTGGCTAGAGCACCTGCCTTGCACGCAGGGGGTCAAGGGTTCGAGTCCCTTATTCTCCACCATTAAGAAGAATAACTGTTGATTTCAACAGTTTTTTATTTTATAAATCCATTTTGGACAAGTTTTGTTTCGCTAACAACAATAAATGCATTTTCATCTATGTTTTTTATAAAATCTTTTATTTCAGAAAGATTTTTTTTATTTATTTCCATATATAACATATATTTTTCTTTATTATCTTTTCCTTTTGCATTTATAACAGAAACGGCATAACCAATGTTTCTTAATTCATTGACTAATTTATCATTTTTTGAGCTTGTAATTACCTGTATACTTAAAGTACCTTTTATAAATTTTTCAGCTATTGTACTTCCAATAAATGTACCTGTTGCATAACCAAGTGCATATGAAAAAGCAATCCACAAGCTAGAAACATTAGTATTAAGAGCTTCCCTTACAATTATAAACCAAATAAAAACCTCAAAAAATCCAATTGTAGTAGCATATATTTTTTTCCCTTTAACCGTCATAATAGTTCTTATTGTACCAAGAGATACATCAAAAATTCTTCCGAAAAAAACTTTTATACATAAAATAAATAATTCCATATCTTACCTCCATATATTTTAATTATATATAAAAGTATAAAAAATTTCAATAAAAGTGAATAATATATATTTTATTGCTAAATAATATTTATGGAGGGATATTATGAAAAAAATATTTGTTTGTTTAATAACTATATTATTTATAACATTTACAGGTTGTAGTACAAATATAAATAATACGCCAACAAAAAAAGTTGAAGAATTTTTAAATAGGTATCAAACCTTAGATTCAAAAGTTATTTCAGACCTTGATAGAGTAGTTGAAGAAGAAGAAAAATTCAATACTTCAAATAGAGAAGACTATAAAGAACTAATTAAAAATCAATATAAAGACATGACTTATATGATAAAAAACGAAACTATTAATGGTGATAAAGCTATAGTTGAAGTTGAAATAACTGTAAAAGATTACAAAAAAGTAATGGATGAAGCAGAAGTTTATAGAAACAATAATATGCAATTATTTTCAGATGAACTTGGAAATTACAAAGAAACGATGTATATAGATTATGTGATAAAACAATTAAAAGAAGCAAAAGACACTGTTAAATATACATTAGAATTAGGAGTAACTAAAAAAGATAAAAAATGGCAAGTAGATCAAATAAGTGATGAAACAGAAGACAAAATTTTAGGAATTTATAACTATTAGGAACACATATAAATGTTCCTTTTTTCATAATATTTTATAGGTGATAAAATGAAAAAAATGGTTGTGTTACTAATATTATTTTTAATACCTATGAAAACAATGGCTTTAGAAACAAGTGCAACTGCATCAATACTTATGGATACTGATAATAATAGAATTTTATATGCAAACAATATACATAAAGTTAGAAGTATTGCATCAATTTCAAAAATAATGACGGCTATTGTTGCTATAGAATCAGGAAAATTAGATGAAACAGTTACAGTAGGAGATGAAATAAAAAAAGCATATGGTTCTGGAATATATATACAAATTGGTGAAAATATAAAATTATTAGATTTATTATATGGATTAATGCTTAGAAGTGGTAATGATGCAGCTTTAACAATTGCTTCATATGTTGGTGGAAATGTAGACGAATTCGTAAAAAAAATGAATGAAAAAGCTCAAGAAATAGGAATGAAAAATACTGTATTTAATAACCCAAGTGGTTTAGACCAAGAAAAAGGAAATTATTCTACAGCATATGACATGGCTATACTTACAAGTTACGCTATGAAAAATGAAACATATAGAAAAATAGTTTCAACAAAAAGTTATAAAGTAAAAACAAATATGAATTTTTATTCTTGGATAAATAAAAACAAATTATTACATACATATAAATATTCAACCGGTGGGAAAACTGGATTTACAGAAATAGCAAGACGAACTTTAGTTACTACTGCGTCTAAAGATGGTGTAAATTTAGTAGCTGTAACTTTAAATGATGGCAACGATTTTAATGATCATAAAAATATGTTTGAATATGGATTTAACAATTATACTAATTACACTATTTTAAAAAAAGGTGATATAGATATAATTGGTGAAAGTTATTATTTTGATAATTCTTTTTATATAAAAAATAGTTTTAACTATATATTAACTCCTGATGAAAAAGAAAATATAAAACTAAAATTCATACTTGAAAAGAGTACTAATAAAAAAAATGACGAAAAAATAGGAAAAGTTATTGTATATGTTATGGATAAACAAGTACATGAAGAAGATATTTATTTACAAGAAAAAAAACATAATAAAAAAAATATACTTCAAAAAATAATAGATTGGTTTAAGAATGATAAATAAAATTTGGTCTGTTTTTATCATTATTGGAATAATATTTTCACTATTAACAGGAAAAGCAGAAATAATTACATCAGAAATATTAAAAAGTTGTGAAACATCATTTAATATGATTGTTAAAATATTTCCGGTTATGGCCCTTTGGTTAGGTATTATGAATATAGCTTTGAAATCAGGTTTATTAAATAAAATGGCAAGTCTTGTTTCACCAATTTTAAGAAAAATATTTCCAGAAATACCAAAGAATCATGAATCATTAGGATATATAACAACAAATATGATAATGAATGTATTTGGACTAGGAAATGCAGCAACTCCATTTGGACTAAAAGCAATGAAATCTTTACAAAGCTTAAATAAATCAAAAGATACTGCATCAAGAAGCATGATAACATTTTTAGTCATAAATACAAGTGGAGTAACATTAGTTCCAACAACTGTAATATCACTTAGGATGCTTTATGGAAGTACATCTCCAACATCAATAATGTTAGGTTGTATTTTAGTTACATTAATATCTCTTAGTTGTGGACTTATATTTGATAGAATATTAGGGAGAATTAGTAAATGAATAATATATCCAATTATATAATACCTATAATAGTTTTAATAATAGTTTTATATGCTTTAAAAAAAAGAGTTGATATTTATGATACATTTATAGATGGTACAAAAGAAAGTTTTGATATGACATTAAAAGTTTTTCCTAATTTACTTGCTATGGTATTTGGAGTTAATATTTTTTTAAAAAGTGGTGTTTTAGATTTTATTTTTAACAATTTAAAACCGATTTTTTCATATATAAATGTACAAATAGAAATACTTCCAATGGCAATAATGAGACCAATTTCTGGTAGTGCCTCATTAGCTATTTTAAATGATATATTTCTAAATTATGGACCAGATTCATTTATAGGTACAGTTGCCTCTATAATACAAGGATCTACTGATACAACTTTTTACGTTTTAACACTTTACTTTGGAAGTATTGGTATTAAAAAAATAAGATATGCAATGTGGGCAGGATTATTTTCTGATTTAGTTGGAATTGTTACAGCAATTATACTTGGTAATGTATTATTTTAGTTGTTAAAAATTAATATATAGTGTATAATTCATATCAGGTGATTTAAGTGGAAAGACTTCAAAAAGTAATTGCAAATAGTGGATATTGTTCTAGAAGAAAAGCGGAAGAATTAATTCAAAAAGGAAAAGTAATTGTAAATGATATTAAAGTAACAGAACTTGGATTTAAAGTAAGTGGTAGTGATAAAATATCTATAGATGGAAAAATGCTTTCAAGAGATGAAAAAGAATATTATCTTTTATATAAACCAAGAGGAATAATTACAAGTACAAAAGATGAAAAAAACAGAAAAACTGTTGTAGATTTGATAGAAACAGATAAAAGAATATATCCTGTTGGTAGACTTGATTATGATACATCAGGAATTATTCTTCTTACAAATGATGGAGAACTTACAAATTTATTAATTCATCCTAGAAACAAAATTGATAAAATTTATGTAGCGAAAATTAAAGGAATTCTTACAAAAGAAGAAACATTAAAATTAACTCATGGTGTTGTTATAGATAATAAAAAAACATCTCCTTCAAAAGTTAAAATAAAAAAAATAGATAAAAAAAATTCAACTTGTATTGTCGAAATTACTATACATGAAGGAAGAAATCATCAGGTAAAAAAAATGTTTGAAGCTGTTGGTCATGATGTTTTAAAATTAAAAAGAGAAAAATTTGATTTTCTAAATTTAGAAGGTTTAAAATCAGGTGAATACAGAAAATTAAATATTAAAGAAGTAAAAAAATTATATAATGATGCAAATAAAAATTCAGAATAGTAAAATTATTCTGAATTTATTTTATTCTTCACTTATTGCTTGAGTTGGACAATTGTCAATAGCATCAGCAGTATCTTCTTTTAAATTATCATTAACTTCAGATACTTTTACTTCTGCAAGACCATCATCGCCAATTTCAAAAACATCTGGAACTAATGCTTGACAAGCCCCACAACCTATACATAAATCTTTATCAACTTTAACTTTCATATATTTCCTCCAAATAAATTATAATTAAATTGGTATATTTTTGCAAGTATCTGTTTGAAAAAAAAAATAAATGTGTTAAAATATAAACTAGGTGATACTATGAAAAGTAGGATGGATAGATATTATCATTCTCAGTCCGGAGAAACAACTAGTAGAATCTCTAAAAATAAAAGTCTTTATGATAGAAATTATAATGGAGATTATGACTTTAAATCTTATAGTAATGTTGAGGGTGTAGCTGATATAAATAGAGATAATCAAATAGACTTAAAAAAACTACAAAATTTGCTAAAAAAAAGAGAAGAAGAAAGACAAAGTGAAATTCCTCATTTGGTAAAAAGAAATGTAGTTGAAAGAAATGTTGAATTTGAAGAAGAGAAGAATCATGATATAAATGAAGTTTTATCTCAAGCTAAAACTGAAAAAAAAGATGATTATAAAACAAGAAATTTAAGTGATACTAGTTACAATGTGTTAAGAAATATAAATATAAATAAAGTAAATGAAGAAGATAAAGAGTTACAAGATTTGATAAATACTATTACATCCACAAAATTTTTAAATAAATTAGATGATAAAGATTTAAGTTTAGATATGTTAAATTTGAAATCAGATAATAATACAAATATAGTAAATTCTGAAGATGTAAAGGAAGCAATAAAAAATCAAAGCTCATCATATGAAAATAAAACAGATGAAAACCTAAGTGAAATAGACAAATCTTTTTATACGTCTAGTTTAGGATTTACAAGTGATGATTTTGAGCAATTAAGAGATATAAAAGATTCAATTAAAACAAATAATAAATTGATAAAATTTCTTGTTTTTGTTTTAATAATTGCAATTATAGCAGGAATAGTTTTTTTAATATATAATTTAAGAGGATAATTTATCCTTTTTTTTGTTATAATTAGTATGGTGATGTTTATGAAACTTAAAATTATTGATATGGATCACAATGGCAGAGGAATAGCAAAAATAGATGGAAAAGTATGTTTTATTGAAAATGCGCTTATAGGAGAAGAAGTAGACGCTAATATATATTTAGATAAAAAAAAATACATGGAAGCAAAGGTTAATTCAATATTAGTTAGTAGTGATAAAAGAGTAAAAGAAAAATGCAAGTATGCTAGTATTTGTGGTGGATGCAATATTATGAATATGGATTATCAAAATCAAATTTTGTATAAAAAAAATAAGGTAATTGAAATATTTAAAAAATTTTGTAAAAGTGAAATAAAAATAGATGAATTTATTAGTGGTAACGAATTATATTATAGAAATAAATTAACACTTCATATTGATAAAAAAATAGGTTTGTATGCTAATAAAACTAAAGACATAATAGAAATAAATGAGTGCTTAATAGTAAACAAAAAAATCAATGAAATTTATTCTATTATTAAAACATGTGATTTAAGTAATATATCCACTATTCTTATTAGAGTAGGGGTTAATACTAATGAATCAATGGTAGTAGTTGAAACAAATTTTGATATATTTGATTTAAAAAATAAATTAAATAATATTATTGATACACTAGTTGTAAAAAGAAATGATGAATTTATTACATTATTTGGCAATGGTTATATTTATGAAAAATTAAATGGATTAAATTTTTTGATATCTCCAGATTCTTTTTTTCAAGTAAATACATTACAAGCTGAAAAATTATATAGTAAGGTAAAAGAATATTTAGGTAAATCTAATAATGTTCTTGATTTATATTGTGGAACGGGTACGATAGGTATTTATGTATCTGATATAGCGCAATCTGTTTTAGGAATTGAAATAAATAAATATGCAGTTAAAGATGCAAATGAAAATAAAAAAATAAATAATATTAATAATATAGAATTTATATGTGGTGATTCTGAAAAAGTATTATATAAAATAAATAGAAAATTTGATTCGGTTATAGTTGATCCTCCAAGAAGTGGTTTAGGAGAAAAAGTTGTCCAACAATTGCTAAAGATAAATCCTAAAAAAATTGTTTATGTTTCTTGTGATCCAATTACTTTAGCTAGGGATATTAATTATTTATCTTCAAATTATGAATTGGTTAATATTTCACTTGTTGATATGTTTCCCAATACACATCATATTGAATGTGTAGCGGTGCTTAAACTTAAATAAAGCCTTATATTAAGACGGAAATTAACTGTTCAGTGCCTATTAAAAAAAGCATATTTTTGATAAAAAAACACTAATTTTTATCAAAAAAACAGAAAAAATTTAAGAAGGTTGTTTGAGGAGAATATGTTTCCTCATACCATATTAGGTGGTATGGATTGTATAATTGAAAAAGAAAGGATATGAATTATGTTAGCAAATAGATTAAATTACGGAGATACAATCGGTGTTGTAGGGGTATCTAATAGCTTAGCATTAAATAATAGATTTGATGATTTTAAAAAAGCAGAAAAATTTTTAATTACTAAAGGTTTTAAGATAAAATTTGGAAAATATATAAAAGAAGATTATTATGGCTCATGTGGTACAAGAGAACAAAAAGCAGAAGATTTTATGAATATGTTTAAAGATGATGATGTTAAAGCAATAATATGTTTAGAAGGTGGTGAAACTTGCAATACATTTATTGATTTATTAGATTATGAAGAAATAAAAAAGCATCCTAAGATACTGCTAGGTTATAGTGATATAACAGTATTACTTCAAGCTATTTATAAAAAGACAGGATTAATAACTTTTAGTGGGCCGGATTTTCTTTCATTTGGTTTAGACTATGCAGAAGAACAATATAAAGTATTTATAGATGCTTTTATTAACCAAAAATTAGATAGGTTTAATAATGGTACAAAACAATTAATTAAAAATGGTACTGTTGAAGGTAAAATAATTGGTACAAATTTGGCTTGTATGATGTATTTGCTTGGCACAGAATTTTTACCAAATATGGAAAGTAATATATTATTTATAGAAAGTTATAGAACATCTATAAATGAATGCCAAAGAAGATTTGCCCATTTAAAACAATATGGTATATTTGATAAAATAAAAGGAATAGTGATTGGTTATAATTATGATTTACAGAAAGATGAAAGTAAATATCCTCAAATGGAAGATATAATACTTGAATATACTAAAGAATATAATTTTCCAATAATAAAATGTAATGATTTTGGACATAAGATAGTAAATAGTGTTATTCCTATTGGTGCCGATATTAAAATAGATAATGATAAAGTTGAAATAATAGGGAAAATTTTAAATTGAGAAAATTGATATATACATAATAAACATTCAACAATTAAAAGTGTTTATTATGTAGTAGTCAGTTATACCCAAACAGATAAAAAGCAACTATTTATTATTAATGAACATGACATGTTGAATGTGTAGCAGTGCTACAATTAAAACAGGACAATTGTATAATCTAGAAAGTAAAAATAAATAAATATATTATAGGAGAAAAAAATGAACTATAAAAAAGAATATAAGAAATATTTAATATCATCAGTTTTGGATACTGCAAATAATAGAATAGCAAGTGCTTCCTTTATTTCTGCTTTTGCTATATATTTGGGTTTATCTGATTTTGCATTAGGAATATATGCAGTATTAGATACAATAACAAATATAATTCAGGTTTTTGCAGCACCACTATTTTATAAAATTGGACAATCAAAAAAGGTTGTATTAATAAATTATTCAATATATAGGATTTCTTCAGTTTCTATTGCATTTATACCATTTTTATCAAGTGATATAAACATTAGGACTATATTGTTTTTTTTATTTTCAACAATTTATGCGATTACTGGAGAAATGGGATATATAACTTTTGTTAATTGGAGAATGACTTTAATAAAGAAAGAAGATAGATCTATATTTGCTGCAAAAAGGAATTTTTTAAAAAATACAGTGGTATTGGCTTTTAGTTTAGTTATGGGGATTATTCTTGATAGATTTACAGCAGCGGGATATGAATTGTATGGATTTATGATATTATTTGCAATAGTATTTATCATTGCATTTATAGATATTTCAATTAGAATAAAGACATATAAACCAGATGTGATACAAGAAAAAATTAGCCTAAAAGATAATGTAATTATACCAGCAAAAGATAAAGAATTTAGAAGTGTACTTATAACAGGAGGATTAAATAGATTTGCTTTTGGTATAGGAACAATGTATTTAAATGTTTTCTTATTAAGATACTTAAATATTGGTTATTTATATTACAGTATATTAAATATATTGGTTAATTTGTCAGAGGCTTTTTCTAGTAAATATTGGGGAAACAAATCAAAAAGAAGAAATTGGAAAAAAATTATATTGCCTATGTGTATAATATTTATTATAGTTTTTGCAACTCTATTATTGTTTAATAATCAACAACTATTATATTTATTACCTTTTATTTATATATTGATAGGCTTTGGTAATGCTTCTTATGAAATGTATGATCATATAGCAATATATGAAACTGCTAAAGATAAATTTCAGACTTCTTATGTGACATTTGAAAGATTTGTTGAGGGAATAGTAACAATGATACTTCCGTTATTGTCATATACGATATTCAAAGAAAGTGATAATGCAATAAAAGCAACTTTTGTAATTGCAATATTAAGTTATATAATCTTGTTTATATATTATAAATTAAAAAGGGGGGAATAAAAGTAAGTGTTAGAGTAAAAGTAGAAAATTGATATATACATAATAAACATTCAACAATTAAGAGTATTTATTATGTAGTAGTCAGTTATACCCAAACAGATAAAAAGCAACTATTCATAATTAACGAACACGGCATATTGAATGTGTTTCAGTATTACATCGAAAAAATTTTGATAAGTAAGTTTTTTACTAAAACTAAAAAAGTGATATTCTGGTGAAAAATTGTATAAAAAATTCAAAAATATGTTTTCACATACCATCTAATATGATGTGTGCACGACGCTGATATAAGTGGTATATGGAAACATATACTACTTAAGATATTTTAAAGGAGATGATAAAATATGAATGAAAGCAATATATTGTTATATGAAACTGATGAAGGTAAAACTAATGTAGACGTAATATTAAAAGATGAAACAATATGGTTAACTCAAAAGAGTATGAGTGAACTTTTTGATGTTAATGTTTCCGCAATTAATAAGCATTTAAATAATATATATGAAGAGAAAGAACTTGATAAAAATTCAACTATTTCCAAAATGGAAATAGTCGAAAAGAAGGAAATAGGAATGTTAATAGAGAATTAGAATTTTATAATTTGGATGCTGTTATTGCAGTTGGATATAGAGTTAATTCTAAGAAAACAACAAAATTTAGAATTTGGGCTACAAAAATATTAAAAGATTATATGATTAAAGGGTTTGTAATTGATGTTGATAAAATGAAGAATGGTCCTAAATTTGGAAAAGATTACTATGATGAATTATTACAAACCATTAAAGAAATTAGATTAAGTGAAAGAAGACAATATCAAAAAATAACAGATGTATTTGAAACAACAAGTGTAGATTATAATAAAGATTCGGAGGAAGCATATACATTTTTTAAAATAGTTCAAAATAAATTGTACTTGCTATAACTGGCAAAACAGCAGCTGAACTAATATTTGAAAGAGTCGATAGTGAAAAAATACATATGGGACTTACAAATTGGAAAAATAGTCCAGATGGGAAAATAATGAAATATGATATTAGCATTGCTAAAAACTATTTACAAAAAGATGGATTAAATAGACTTAATGATTTAACTAATTTATTTTTAGATGTTTCAGAATCTGAAGCAAAAGAGCAGAAAGTAATGACAATGAAAGATTGGATTGAAGTTGCAGACGATTTATTGAGATATAGAAAGAAAAAGGTTTTAAATGATTCATGAAAAATTTCACATAAGGAAGCATTAGAAAAAGCAGAATATGAATATGAAAAGTTTAGAGTAAAACAAGATCAAGAGTATATTTCGAGTATGGATGAAATGTATAAAAAATATTTAGAAGAAAATAAAAAATTGTAATTTGCGGAGGAAAGTCAGTACGAAAAAAATTAATTAAAAATAATGTAGTATTTAGTAATAAAAAACATTTTGAAAAGTTATTGAAAGCAACAAATAGTAAGTTGTAAGGAGATTAGAAAAATGAAAATAAGTTTTTTTGCGATATTTACATTGGTAGGCTTAATATTGCTAATTTTATCATTAATATTTAAAAACAAGGATAAAAAGATGGTTGAACAATGTACTTCAACAACAAAAGGGAAAGTTATAAGGTACACATTATGGAATAATAATGGAGTACAATTTCCTATAATAGAGTATATTGTTAACGATACTAAATATAATCAAAGACTTAAGTATGGTTGGATTGTAAATAAGTCATCATCTTTTAATAGAATAAAATCTCAAGTAGAAAATGATGTTAAAGAAGGAAATTTAGTAATTAATAGTAATACCCATATTTCTACCAATGCATTAAAAGAATATTTCCCTGTTGGAACAGAATTAGATGTTTTCTATAACCCACAGAATCCAAACAAGAGTTATGTAATGAGATTTGTAAAAAATCCAGCAGTAAAAGTTTTATTTTTAATAGGATTATTATTTATTGTTTTAGCACTTATAGGACTTGTCTTTTTACCAAAATAAAAAGCTATTTCGTTTGATGAAATAACTTTTTTAATTATATTTTATCCTATTTTTCTTTTATATTTAGATATTATATTGTTTAGTATAATAAATAACATCGAAAAAATTAAAATAACTATACTATTTATAAATATTGGTTTTAAATTAGTTAAATTAATTACTTCCATAGATTTTAATAAATCATTTGAATTAATATACCAGTAACTAGGTAATATATGTGCAATTCTTAGAACAAAATCTGGTAACCATTCTGTAGGAACAAATGCTCCACATAAGAATGCAGAACCAAGTGCGACAACATTAACTATACCATTAACAGCATTTTTATTGGTTATTAAGGTACTTATTAAGAGCGCTAATGTTAATGAACAAAATGTAAATATAAATAAATTTAATATATATATTAAACCTCTTGTAGTAAACATTATATTTCCAGTTAGAATTATTCCAAGAATTACAAATAAAATCCATACTATAATAGAGTATATAAAACTTGATAATAATAGATATCTATTATGTTTCTTATAATTTGTACTACTTATAATAGTCCTTTTATTAACATTTTTTTCTTTAAAACTTGATAATACTAAACAAATAATAAATATTACAACTGCCATAATGCTGTAACTTGCAAAATTAAAATAATATGTTGCTTTAGATGTTTTTGATGTATCAAGTTTGGAAGTTAGTTTAATATTTGATTCAGAGTTTAAATTATTATTTATATAATTTATAAGCTCATCTTCATTATTTATTTTTGTTTTATATAAATTTTGAATTTTTATATATCGAGTTAATATAATTTCAGCTAAACTTGAATGATAGTCACCAGTGGATTTTATATTTATATCAGGTTGTAATCCATTCATTACATCTTTTCCATAATTTTGGGGTATATATATTACATAATTAGTGTCTCTATAAAATAAGGCATCATTTATCGATTCTTCATTTGTTTTAATATTGATAATTTTACTGTTTTCTTTGATATAGTTTATTAAATTAGAAGTGATTTTATTATAATCATCATTATTTACTATTACAACATTTGGTTTACTATTAACAAAATCTATTTGATTTTCATTTGTCGACATATTTAATCCACCAAAAACAATTAATAATGTTGTATATAAAGATATAACCCCTATATATTTTCTTACTACACTCCAAAATGTTTTAAATGTTGTCATACTTTTGCCTCCTTAAACCATTATAAGAAATTATAAACATTATAATTGAGAACAAAAGTAAACTAATTATATTAAAGAAAAACCTATCTAAAGTATCATAATAATATAATGAATAAAAACCATCTGTTATCATACTAGCAGGATTAATTTTATTTATAATTGGTATATTTTTATCTACTATATATTTCATAGTTATTCCCATCATACCTGATAGAAAACATCCAAGCATTGTAATAGCAATTAGTATTCCTGTTTTTGTATTTTCATTAGATTTTATTGTAGTGGCAACCATTACTCCAAGAGATAAACCTGCAAGTGAGCCACATATTGCAAGTAGGACTACTAATAATAAGTTGTTTCCATAATCTACTTTTAGTACAAATATAGTAAATATAAATAATAATGTAATACCTAACAATTGTATTATGTAACTAGCAAGTAAACTTCCCAATATCATTTTACCTTTATGAATGGGTGAAATAGATGTCCTTTTTCCAATACTATTCATATTAGCTAGTTTATAATTTGTAATAAACATAGATATAATTCCACCATATAAACATGTCATTGCAATTAATGTGTAATATTCTATCATTGTATAACTTAAATTTTTATTTGAAATGTTATTTAATTTAACTGTGTTCGAACTAAACAAATTATTAATATTTTTATATATTTTTTGATAATCAATATTATAGTTTCCTTCTTTAATTTGATTATCTATTTCTATTTTTGATAAGTCTTTACTAATTTCTTTATTACTGTTTATTTCATCAACAACATATTTTAAAATAGTTTCATTAACACCATTTGAGGAAACAGTTATATTTACATTATCGTTAGGTATTATATATCCAGTTATTTTTTTATTTTCAAGTAATTTTTTTGCGTCTTCTAAATTTGTATAATTTATATTAAACATTTGAGTTTCATCATTAAATTTTTTAAAAGTTTCTTTAAATACATTATCGCTAGATTCACTATCTATAATAGCAATATTTATTATATCTAATTTTTCATTTTTTTCTATATCAGAAAAGGCCATATTGAAGAAAATTCCTAATAGTATTGGAAAGGCAAATGTCCAAAATATAAGCATTTTATTTTTTAATAATACTTTTAATGAATATATAAAATTATGTGTAAACATTAATCTCTTAATTCCTTACCTGTTAAATTTAAAAACACATCATTAAGTGTTGGTCTTTCTGAAAAAATTTTGTTATATGTAATTTTATGAGATTTTAAACAATCGATTAATTTTTCTAAGTTGTTTTTGCCTTTTTTATATTTAATTATTAGGATATTTGAATTTATTTCAATATCATCAACATATTTAAATTTTTTAATATCTTCTATAAATTCATTGTTTATTTCATTTAATTCAACAGTAATTTTTTCATCTATATCAGCAAGTTCTTTTAGTTCATCAGAAGTTCCAGTTGCAAGTATTTTACCTTTATCTAATATAATAATTCTATCACAAAGTATTTCAACTTCTTCCATATAATGTGTTGTATAAACTATAGTCGCACCTTTTTTTCTTAGTTTTTCAATTCCTTCTAAAATATTATTTCTACTTTGTGGATCAACTGCTACGGTTGGCTCATCTAAAAATATAATTTTGGGTTTGTGAGCAATTCCACAAGCAATATTAAGTCTTCTAAGTAGTCCCCCTGATAATTGTTTTGGATAATATTTTTTATAATTTTCTAATCCTACTAATTTAATTGCATCTTCTATATATTTTTTTCTTATTTCTTTATTTTCTATATATAAACCGCAAAAATAATCTATGTTATCATAAACATTTAATTCTTCAAAAACAGCTACTTCTTGAAATACGACACCTATTTGCTTTTTTAATTCATATTCATCTGGTTTCATTTCCTTACCAAGAATTTTTATGCTTCCATTTTGATAATTTAATAATGATAATATGCAATTTATAGTTGTGGTTTTGCCACTTCCATTTGGACCTAACAATCCAAGTATTTCTCCTTTTTTTACTTCAAAGGATAAATTATCTACAGCTTTTATATTTTTGTATTCTTTTGTTAAGTCTTTAACTTCTATTATATTTTCCACCTTATTCCTCCTTGTACTAAAATAATTATACTATATTGTAGTTTGAAATAGAAATGTATTAATAAATTTCTATTTACATTTTTTTATATAAAGTTGTTTGTTTTTTTAATAATATATTGTTAGATTAAAAAAAAACATTTATAATTATAATTAGGAGGGATAAAATGAATAATGTTAAAGTAGTTCAGTATGGATGCGGTAAAATGTCAGTTTATACTATGAGATATGTTATAGAAAATGGTGGTTCTATAGTTGGTGCAGTTGATATTAATCCATCTATTATTGGAAAAGATATTTCTGATATTATTGGTGGAAAAGAAATAGGAGTAAATATTACATCTGTTGATGATGCAGAAGAAATGTTAAAAAGAGAAAAGCCAGATGTATGTATTATTACAACAATGAGTTTAATGAAGGATGTAGCAGACGCACTTTTATTGTGTGCAAAACTTGGAATAAATGCTATTACAACTTGTGAAGAAGCATTTTATCCATTTAATTCTTCACCAGTTTTAACAGATAAAATTGATAAACTTGCTAAAGAAAATAATTGTACTATTACAGGTAGTGGTTATCAAGATGCATTCTGGGGAAATTTAATATCAACATTGGCTGGTTCAACTCATAAAATTACTAAAATTAAAGGTAGTTCTTCATATAATGTTGAAGATTATGGTATTGCTTTAGCTAAAGCCCATGGAGCAGGTTTAACTTTAGATGAATTCGATAAACAAGTTGCTTCTGTTGATAATATTAGTGATGAAGAAAGAAAAAAATTAATCAATGCTGGTGAGTTTTTACCTTCGTATATGTGGAATGTAAATGGATGGCTATGTGACAAACTTGGTTTAACTGTTAAAAATCAAACTCAGAAATGTGTTCCTATAACTTGTGGTAAGGATATAGAATCTTCTACATTAAATATGGTTGTTGCCTCAGGTATGGCAACTGGAATGAGTGCTGTTGTAACAACAGAAACTGAAGAAGGAATAGTTTTGGAAACAGAATGTATTGGTAAGGTTTACTCTGATGAAGATTGTGATAAAAATGATTGGACAATTTTTGGAGAGCCAAACACTAATTTAGTTATTACTAGACCTTCTACTGTTGAACTTACATGTGCTGCAATTGTAAATAGAATCCCAGATGTTATAAATTCCAAACCAGGATTTATTCCAACTTCTCAAATGGGAGAACTTAAATATTTAAAATAGGTGATTAATATGAAGAATGTTTATGTTATAACCATTTTTAATAATAATTTTGTTATTCAATATGATGGTAATAATATATTACTTTTTGGGACTTCTCATGGAAAAACACTAGATCAAATTGAATCTAGTGTTTGCGATTATATTGAACATGAATTAAGATATTATAATGGAAATGTTAATGAATTAAGGATATTTTTAATTAAATTACAATCTATTATTAATTTATCTGGTAAAAATAATATAATGGATAATGTTAGAGAATTCTTTTTGAAAAATACTAATATATTCTTTAGCGATGAAAATGAATCAACAATACAATCAGATATGAATTCAAACAATATTTCTGAGTTAGAAAAGTTTAAAGAACAAATTTTAAGCAATTATAATATAGATAATTCTAGTGAGCCTGAAACAATTAAAAAAGGTGGTAGACAGAAAGTATTAGGCAACGGAAAAAGTTTAATTGATAATAAAGATGCTTTTGTAAATGCACTTTTACTAGCGTTTATTGTTGAACTTTTTGGTTTAACCATTTTTAACCTTTTCCTATTTAGAATAATATAGTTGTAAATTGATGTTTTTATTGATATAATATATGTGTTTATTTAGGAGGTTTTTATGTTAGATAATGTAGCTAATAAGTTTTTTAAGGGAAACAAAAATGTAGCTTTTATTGTAATTGCTGCAGGTGGAATGGTTTTATTTATATTATTGATTGTATTGATTGCTAGTTTAACAAGTGGTGGAATTAAAAGTTATTCACAATTAGAAGATAAATTAGTTAATGCTGCTGAAAAGTATTATAAAGATAATTCTGATAAATTACCTTTAACAGATGGAACTGTAAGCGTTACAGATTCTACTTTAGTTGAAGGGAATTATATAAAAGAATTAAGTAAATTATATTCTAAGGATAAATGTACAGCAACTGTTGAAGTTGTAAAAAATGGAGATGATTATTTATATAATCCGATTTTGAAATGTGATAATTATAATACAAAAACACTTTATAATGAATTAACACAAAATGTAGTTACATCTGATTCTGGTTTATACTCTGTTGGTAATGAATATATTTTTAAAGGTGAGTATATAAACAATTATGTTAAATTTGATGGCAAAACTTGGAGAATTGTAAAAATAGATGATAATGGTATTAAAATGTATTTAATTAATGAAAAATTAGAAAAAGTCGTATGGGATGATAGATATAACCTAGAAAAAGAAACTGAGTATGGTAAGAATGTATATGACACTAGTAGAATAAGTGTATATTTAAAAGAAATGTATGAAAAAGATAGTGTAGTATCCGCAAAATTAAAAAAATATTTAGTTGATGCAACTTGGTGTGTTGATTCAATAAAAGAAGGTACTTTAATTTCAAACATTAATTTATGTGGAAAAACTATGAAAAGTCATATTGGACTTTTGAATGTTGATGATTATGCAAAAGCTAGTTTAGAGTCAACATGCAAACATTTTGATGACCCACAATGTGTTAATTATAATTATATGAGCGAGTTAGGTGGAACTAACTGGACATTAAATTCTTATTCCGAAAATACATATGATGTATATGCAATAGATGAAAACGGTGTTTACTATTATAAAGCTTCAAAAGAAAATGAAATTAGACCAGTAATCTATTTAAATTCGCATTTAACTATTTCATCTGGCGATGGTAGTGAAGCTGAACCATACGTTATAAAATAATGTAAATATTGTGTATTCAATGTATTAAATATTGACAAAAAAAGGCAAATAAAGTATTATATTTCTAGTAAGGGAGGAAAAGAAAATGGATTTAATTCAAATTTTAGCAAATACAAAATGGTGTAGTGGTAATGATATTGCTTCTGTACAAACACTTGTTTCGACTATTATTTTGATAATACAAATTGCAATTCCAGTATTATTGATTGTATTTGGTATGCTTGATTTAGGAAAAGCAGTTGTAGCTAGTAAGGAAGACGAAATCAAAAAAGGCCAACAATTGTTTATAAAGAGACTAATTTCTGCAGCTTTAGTATTCTTAGTAGTATTTGTGGTTAAAATTCTATTAAATATAATAGCACCAGCAGATAAAGCTACTATTTGGAATTGTGCTTGTAAATTTATAAACGGTCCAGAAGGTAATTGCGGTGAAAAAGCTTCTAAACAATAAAATTAAATATTAAAACTTCATTTTTGAAGTTTTTTTGTTTTTAGAAAAAATATTGTTTAAAAAAAGATATACTTATGTTATAATGATGTAAGATAGATTAATTTTCGAAAAATATGAAATAGAGGGATGCAAATGGAAATGTTAGGAGCCTGGTTTTTAGGCATTATTAGAGGACTTTTTGCTGCAATAGATAAAGTAGTAGTTTGGTTAATAGAAAGTTTATACGACTTAATATTTCAGATATCAAGTGTACAAGTTTTTGATAATGCTTCATTAGCTGCATTTGCAAATAGAATTACTGTAATTCTAAGTATTTTTATGATATTTAAATTATCACTTTCTTTTTTGAATTATATAGTTAATCCTGATGCAATGACAGATAAAAGCAAGGGATTTTCAAAGTTAATTCAAAATATTGCAGTTGCTTTGGTTTTACTTGTTTCATACCAATTTTTATTTGATAAAGCAATGGAATTGCAACAAAAGATTGTAGATAATAATACAATACCTAAATTAATAATAGGTTCTGTTGGTAAAAATGTAAAAAATTCTAGTACAATATCGTTCCCATTATTTTCGGCGTTTGTAGTTCCAAATAATGATATTTTATATAGTACTAGTACTGACCCAAATTTGACAGGATGTCGCTCATATTCTAGGTATATAGAAGGTTCTAAACCATCAGCTACATGTGATCTTGAAGGTGCTGAATATACAGATAATGTTGCAACTGATAATTCAACTGTAGGAACGGATGCTAATAGCCAAATGGATTATATAGTGGAACATCAGGATACAAATGCACTTCTTGACTTTCTATTAAGAATTAAAAAAGGAGATATATTTGCGTTTGATTATAAGTTCATAATATCTACTATATGTGGTGCATTTGCTGCACTTGTATTACTTAGTTTTTGTATGGATGTTGCAGTAAGAATTATAAAGTTATATTTCTTAAGATTAATTGCTCCAATTCCTATTATTTCATACATTGATCCTATTAAAGGAGAAGGAATATTTAAAAAATGGTTGTCTAATGTTGGTAAGACATATGCTGATTTATTTATAAGATTAATAGCAATTTTCTTTGCAATATTTATAATACAACAAGTTGCTACACAACCTGCATTAAAAGACTTTAATGGTAATCCAATTGACAATCCTTTTGTAATAATATTTATAATAATAGGTGCATTGATGTTTGCAAAACAATTTCCAAAACTTATTCAAGATATAACTGGAATAAGCTTAGATGGAAAAATGCAACTTAATCCATTTAAGAAAATTGGTGAACAAGCTGTAGGGGGTAAAGCGATGTTGGCAGGAGCTGCTGGTGCTGTTGGAGCCCTTGGAGTAGCAGGTGGTAACTTGGCACATAGAGCTGTTAATGCAAAGAAAAATTTTAATGCTAATGGTGGTGGTTTAAAAGGAGGACTTAAAACTGCGGGTGGTTTTCTTACATCAACTTTAGCAGGTGCAACAAGTGGTTTTGTACATTCAAGCCGTCAAGCATATAGTTCTGGGAAAATGACACAAGGTATAAAAAAAGGAATTGAACAAGCTAATACTCATAGAACAGAAAGAGAAATAGGAAAAGAAAATGGTGCAACAGCTTTTGGTATTTTAAAGGCGAAAGCACAAGATGCTGTTGGATTACCTACTGATTATCAAAAATCTAGAATGCAAATTGACAATTTACAAAATGTTAAAAAAACAGTAGATTCAATTGATGAAGCTGCTAAAAAAGAAATGTTAATCAAACCAAATTCGTATTTGAGTAGAGAATGGAATGATGATAACAAGAAGAAAGAATTTAAAGAAGCTTCAGATGCATACATTAAGGCACATAACCAATATGAAGCATTAAAAAATGTAGATATAAATAATATAAAACAAGATGCTGTTGATAGATATAGGGGTAGTAAAAGAAAGTTGGATGAATTCAATAAAAATAATGGATTATCGATAACAACAGAAACTACTGATGCTGAAATAAAAAATCAATTTAAATCAGATGATGATATAAGACGTGAGTGTATGACTACCTCATCTATTCTTGGACCTGACGGAAAACCAATAACTAAGGTAGATTCTGAGGCGATGGAAAAAGCAAAGAAAGAAAGAGACCAACAAATTGAAGAAGCTAAAAAAGTAAGAGATGATTATATAGCAGTAAGCAAGGGAAAGGACAAAGATGGTAAAATAGTTGATTATGATGAAAACCAATATGCTTCAATTGCTGAAGATGACCATTATAAAAAATTAAATGAAGCTAAAGATGCAGAATTTAATACTGGTCAACATGCAGCAGACGTATATGTAAAAATGCTTGAAGATGAAAAAGAAACTAAAATTACTAATGGTGCTATATCAAGTCAATTAAGAGTTGTTGAACAAACTACTGATAAGAGCAGTGCGTTTGAAGAAAAAGAAGTTTACAAGGGTAGTGATTTTGCTGCTATTAGAAAACAAGCTAAAAAAGATGCTGAAAAAGCATATGAGATTGAAAGTAGTGATGACTATGATAAAGCCGAAGCTTCACATACTGCTGCAAACCTTGGAGAGAAATCATACAACAACATGTATAACATAAATGCTACAAAACAAAAGAAGCATTAAAAGGGGAAAAGATAAATGAATAATAATTTTTTAATACCAGCTAATTCAAAAAAATCAATGTTAATATTTGGTTTATTTAATAAATTTGATTTAATATTATTTTCTTGTGGAATATCAGCTACGCTACTACTGTTATTAATATTACCTGTTGAAAATATGGTAGCAGCAATAATAACACTAATTCCTGGATTAGTGTGTAGCTTTCTGGTATTCCCAATACCAAATTATCACAATGTTCTTACAATGATTAAATCATTAATAGAATTTTATACAACAAGACAAAAATTCGTTTGGAAAGGTTGGTGTGTAAACGATGGCGAAAACAATAAAAAGTAAATATACTGCAGATGATATTCCTGTTAGAGATATTGTAAATGGTGAAATTATTCTTAATAATAAAGAAAGAGTTACAGGTGTAAAAATAGAACCAAGAAATATCTTTATAATGGAACAAGAAATGCAAGATATGGTAATTAATAATTTAAAAGATGTTTATAATATGATAGATTATGAATTCTGGATTGTAGTTGCAGATAGACCAGTTGATATAAACTTGTATTTATCTCAATTACAACTTCTATATAATTCAACTTCAGATGTTAAAAAAAGACAATTAATTATTAGTGATATAAATAAAGCTAATATGTTTGTTACTAACAACGTTGTTGATACAGAATATTATCTATTATTTAAACATAAAGATACTGAAATAATACAAAAAAGAATTAAAAATTTGATTTCTTATTTTGCTAATGCAGGATTAATGTCTAAACAAACAAGTAATGATGATTTAAGAATTATACTTGATAATTTCTTAAATGGTGGACAAACAACTACACTAGGGACGGTGATGAGTTAATGGATATACGTCAACAAATAGCGCCAAAAGGCTTAGAATATAGAGCATCCGATTTTATAATTAGTGATAAATATTCTACTATACTTACAGTAATATCATATCCAAAATTTATAGATCCTGGATTTTTATCTCAATTAACAAGTTTATCTGGAATAAAAATCGTTATAAAACATATTCCACTTCCATTTAGTGTAATAAGTAAAATGATAAATAAGGAAATCGCAGATTTAAAAGTAAGATATCAACAAGAAAATGATAAAACGTTACAAGAAAGAATAAGACTTGATTATGAATCTTTGGAACAATTTATTACAATGCTTGCTTCTACACAATCAAAAATATATGATTTTCAAATGCATATAATGGTTACTGCTGATTCACAAGATGATCTAGTAGCTAAAAAATTACAAGTAAAAAATTATTTAGAAGCTATGGAAATGAGAGCTATTCCTTTAAGATTTGAACAAGAAAAGGTATTAAAATCTATAATCCCTATTTATCCAAAGCAAGAAATTGAAGATAGAATAGGAACTCCTATTCCTTCTCCAACAATTGCTGCAATGTATCCATTTATATTTGATAGTATAAAAGACCCAGGATTATCTACTTTACTTGGCGTGGATTTTTCTGGAGGAGTAATATTATTTAATCAATTCTTATATAAGATAAAAAAAGAAAATAATAGAAACAATGCAAATTTAATTATACTTGGTACATCTGGTAGTGGTAAAAGTACAGCTGCTAAATTAATGATAAGATCTCACTTACGTAATGGTTCTAAGTTAGTAATGATAGATCCAGAAGGCGAACTTGAAGAAATGACTAAAAAATATGATGGTGATTTCATTGATTTAGGAAAAGGTGGAGAATATGGAATGATCAATCCACTTGAAGTTGTAGTTGATGCAGATGAAGAAGAAATGGCTCAAGGACTAGGATATACTGTTTTAACTAGAACTATACAAACAGTAAAGGCATTTTTAAAATATTATGATCCTAGTATTACTGAAGATGTTGTAAATATGTTTAGTGAAGTACTACAAGAAACATATAAAAGATTTGGTATCGATTTTAATTCTGATTTTACTAGATTTAAAAGCAATGATTTCCCGACTTTCTCAGATGTTTATACAACTATTAAAGGTAAACTTATGTCTATGACAGAAAAGACACAAGAAAGAAATGTAATGGAAATATTGGAGTTAAAAGTAAGACCTATTATTAATGAACTTAGATATTATTTTGATGGGCATACAACAATATCTCCAACTACTAATTTTATTGTGTTTAATATAAGAGAATTAATGAATGCAGATACTAATATTAGAAATGCTTTATTCTTTAATATTTTAAAATATGCTTGGAGTTTAACTCTTGATAAGAGTGTTGATACGATTCTTACAGTAGATGAAGCACATGTATTGTTAGGTTCAAATAACTCATTAGGAGCTGAATTCTTAGCTCAAATACAAAGAAGAGCTAGAAAGTATAATACTGGAACAATAATAATTACACAACAACCAAGTGATTTTACTGATCCAGCTGTTATAACACAAGGTAAAGCTATATTTGATAATGCTTCTTATTATTTAGTAATGGGACTTAAAAAACAAGCAGTAGAAGATTTATCAAAATTAATAGATTTAAATGAAAATGAAAAAGATAGTATAAAAAGATATTCTCAAGGTGAAGCTTTATTCGTGTGTGGTAATAGAAGAATGCGAATTAACATAATTGTAACCGATGAAGAATTAGATTCGTTTGGTGAAGGCGGAGGATTATAATATAAGTAAAGTAGGTGATTCTAATGGATCAAAAAAACATTGAGGATAATGATTCTATAGTAGAATTACCTCAAGAAGTAAATGAAATAGATAGTACACAAAGTGTACCAGAAGAAATAGAACAAATTGATGATTTTCCAGAATTAGAAACAGCAAATGAACCTTCATCTGTTTCTAATTTTGCAAATCGTGGTATAAACAAACTAGATGAAAAATTATCAAATAGTAAAAATAATAAAAATCCAGTTAATAAAATAAATAATGTTAATAACAAAAATTCTAATAATAAAATGCCTGGGTTAAATAAAAATAATTTAAAAAATAATTTGGGAAAAAACAAATTTGGAAATAATAAATTGGCAAGTGCTTTAAATAAGCGAAGAGGCTTAAATAAAATACCCAAATTAAATTCTAATAAAAGTCAGTCTTTAGGATCTAATTCGGTACCAGGTGAAAACTCTGATACATCACCAGGTAAGAGTAATCGCTTCAAAAATTTATTTGGTGGCAGAAAAAATAAAAATGTAAACAAACCATCCTTTCAAAAACTTATAGTAAAATTTATAAAGAAAAATCCAGGTTTATTTCTATCAATTGCTATAGGATTTTTCTCATTCTTGATGCATTTTTTAGTGATTTTATTGGTTGTCTTAGCTGTTGCTTACGCTATTCAAGCTATTTCTAATGTAATTACTGCCATTGAAGAAACTGGTCAAAGAATATGGAATGCTATAACTTTAAATGGTTTTGAAACAGATCAGGGTGTTTATCTTAATAATATTGAAAATACAATGAATAGTTATATGAGTAATGAAAAATATTATGATAAAAGTACTGTTGATGAAGATAAAGTTAGATATTATACTAATACTGCTGTTTTTTACTCTAAGGTTGTTAATCCAGATATAGTTGATAAAAAATTAGACGATGATAACGCTACTGAAGAAGATGATAAAAAAACAGATGATTCAAAGGATGAAGAAGTTACGGATGAAACTGGTACATTTATAGGTAGTTCTAGTGAATTAAAAAATAAATATGGAGCTGTAAAAGGAGATCCTAAAGATTTAATTAAGAATATGTTTGAATGTGGAACTTATTCTAATGGTGTTTTAACTAGTGAAAAATCGTGTGATAATGCAGATGGTGATACAAAGAAGTGGTATTTTTCTGAAGAAAAGTATAAAAATTATCTAACAGAAACTTATGTTCCAAATAAATATATAAACTGTGATAATTGTGATTATAAAAATTTGTCTGACGAAAGAAAAAAAGCCTTAGCAAGTCAAATGACAAATGAAATTATGAGTCAAGCCAGATCTTTTTATTCAACACATAATGCGGATGATAAAAGTAATTATACTGCATATAGTATTCAATCATCAGGTATTACTGTAAAAGACAAGGAAGGAAATGTAATTGGGAAATATTCTTTAAGTGAATACGTTGAAACAATTGTAGAAAGAGATGCTGCTAAATATAATGATGAGATAAAAAAAGCTTACGCTTTAACAATTATTTCAAAACTATTAGTTAATGTTTCTAATAATGAAATTGTAGAGGATAATTTTGATTCTAGTATTGTTACAGATAGTACTAAAAAAGCAGTTGCTTCTGTTATTAATTTAAAAATAATGAAAGATGGTAAGGTGTATTATTCTACATTTGATTTTGAGAAAGCTCAAAAAGTTGATCCACAAGAATATGTTGCAATTTTAAAGGCTTTGTTTGGCGATGATATTTCAATTGAAAAATCTATTTCTGATGGTTTGCAATTGGATTCAACTACTGGTTTTTATATGAGAGTAGAAAAAGCCAGTAATGTTCCAGGAACGGAAAGTTATGAAAATTATTACGGTAAAAATAAAATTGGATTAATTGGTGAATGTGCTTGGTATGCAACTAACAGAGCAAAAGAAATTACCAATACATTAGGGGTTTCCAAGTGGACTGATAATGGTGATGGTGGAACTTTTTGTAATTTACCTCAAGCAAGCAATTATAAAACTTGTTGGCCAAGCAGAGGTGAAAAATGTTCCCCAAAACAAGGTGCGATAATATCTGGTGATTTTGGTGAATGGGGTCACGTTGGTATAATAGAAAAAGTAAATTCTGATGGAACATATAATTTAAGCCATGCCGCTGTAAAAAAAGGTGGTTGGGCACTTTCAAAAGGTTATAAGTATGTATCTCAAGTATATGATGATCCTGACTTTGGAACAAAAGTAAGTAGATTATCTAATTGTATTGATTATGGTAATACTGGTTGTGTATCATTTGAAAAACTTACAATGGCGGAGTTACAGGATTATTTTGGTCACAACATAGTATGTTATATATATTTAACGGAGCCTAAATAATGTATTTAATGTTTATTTCAAATTTGTCAAAGTGAAATATATATTTTGAAGGGAAAGATTTGTAATGAAAAAGATTATTCTTTTGATGACTATAGTATTATGTACTGCATGTAGTGCAGAATATAATTTAACTTTAAATGATAATTCTTTTAATGAAGAGTTGAATGCCATGAATATTGATAGTTCAAGTTATTATAATGAATTATCTGTACAAAGATTTCCCTTTAAATCACAGTATGGTACTTTAATTGATGCGGTTGCCCCTGTTGTAAGTGATAAATTCCCGGAAAGTAACAAAAAAGATATATCTAAGAATAATGAAAATAATATACAATATTTTTATGAATTTAATCTTGGAAATTATGGCGATTCAAATATTGCTAATTCTTGTTATGAATTCTTTTCAGTTGATGCTAAAGAAAATGAGGTTTCTATTTTAACTGGCAATAAATTTTATTGTTTCGATGTATATGAAGAATTAGATTCAGTAACTATAAATATAAATAGTAATTATAAAGTAATTCAATCCAATGCTGATAAAATTGTTGGTAAAAAACATACTTGGTATATTACAAGAGAAAATGCCTCTAATAAACCTATAATTTTTGTTTATGATAAAAGTAAAAAAAATATGACAATCATGCAATATCTAATAGATAATGTTCCATTAGTGGTAGTTGTTGGTACAACACTTATGTTAGGTGGTATTACATTTTTGATAATTAATACAAAAAAGAAAAAAGCTAATAAAATTTAATTGAAAGAAAAAATAAAAAATGTTAATATATATATAGCATTTTTTATGTCTGTATGGAGGATTGTTATGAAATTAAAACTTAGAGTAGAATCAAAAGATTTAAAAATATTTTTCATATTCAGTATAATACTTTTGTATTTTGCAGCAATATTAGTATTAAATTTATCATCATTTGCGAATGATGGTACATTTCATGGATTTAATCCGTTACCTGCTTTTCAACCTAAATATTTATTAGCTACAATATGTGTTTATATAGGTGTTTTAGCTGTCATTTTAACAGGAGTTTCTTCAAAAATTTTTGAAAGAGAAAAAGGTGTGGGTTTAGAATTAGGTAAAAAAGATGAAAAAGGTTATTCACGTTGGTGTAAAGATAAAGAAATGAAAAATTCTAGTAATATTGTTGTTGTTAAACCAATAGATGATAATATTTCAAAAGGTGGTATACCAATTTACAATAATGGTAAAGAAATATGGCTTGACACTGGTGGATACCATAATATGATAATAGGATCAACTGGTAGTGGTAAATCACAAGCAATTTCATTCCCTTTTATTAGAGTTATGGCAAAAGCAGGAGAATCAATGATTGTAACAGACCCTAAAGGTGAGTTATATGAGGGAACTGCAAAAGAACTAGAAAAAAGAGGATATAACATAATTCTTTTAAATTTCCGTGATCCAGAAAAAGGTAATTGTTGGAATCCATTTTCAATTCCATATAAATTATATCAACAAGGAAATACAGATAAAGCTATAGAATTATTGGAAGACTTAGCAAAAAATATACTTTATGATGAAAATAATAAAGGCCAAGATCCATTCTGGGAAAACACATCTGCAGATTATTTTTCAGGATTAGCATTTGCTTTATTTCAAGATGCAGCCGAAGATGAAGTAAATATTAATAGTATTAATTATATGGCAACAGTTGGAGAAAATAAAATAGGTGGAACAACATATATAAAAGAATATTTTAATAGTAAACCTACCACTTCAACAGAAAGCATAAAAGTTAATGCTACTATTAGTGCCCCAAGTGAAACAAAAGGAAGTATTTTATCTGTATTTAATCAAAAAATTCAATTATTTTCTTCACGTGAAACATTATCAGAAATGCTTGCGCATAATGATTTTGATATGGAGGATATTGGTAGAAAGAAAACAGCAGTATTTATTGTAATTCAAGATGAAAAGAAAACCTATCATTCACTTGTTACAATTTTCTTAAAACAATGTTATGAAACATTAGTTAGAGTTGCACAAGAAAATCCAGGTGGAAAATTAAAACATAGAACTAATTTTTTACTTGATGAGTTTGCTAACATGCCACCTCTTTCTGATGTTGATGCTATGGTATCTGCAGCACGTTCTAGAAATATTAAACTTTCATTTATAATTCAGAACTTTTCACAATTAAATGATGTTTATGGAAAAGAAAAAGCAGAAACTATTAGAGGAAACTGTGGCAATACAATTTACTTGTTAAGTACAGAACTTGCGGCTTTAGAAGAAATTAGTAAAATGTGTGGAGATGTTAAGTCAAAGAAAGATGATAAAACTGACTCAAGACCACTTGTAACAGTAACAGATTTACAAAACTTTAAAGAAGAAGATGCTTTAATTTTAAGATCAAGAATGCGTCCTTTTAAAACAAAGTTAAAATTTGATCATAAAATTGAATGGGGAATGACAAAAGAACCAGCACTATATCCAACAAGAACTAAACTTCCTGTTAAAATATTTGATTTGAAGGCTTTTGTTCAAGCAAAAAAAGATGAAAAAATAAATGAAATGATGAAAGGTATGGGCGAAAATTCTGACTTCCCACCATTGTTTGGTATGCCTGATATGTCAAAGAAAAGTCCAAAACCATCTTTAAATGTTGACGATTTAGTTAAAAAAATAGATGCTAAAATAGCGGAGCTTGAAGAAGAGGAAAGACTTGAAAAAGAAAAATCTAAAGAAAATAAAATAATAGAAGAAGAAAAATCAGTTGAAAAAAATAAGGATATAATAGTTGAACAAAAAAGTAATTCTGTAAATACTAATATAAGTGAAAACATAACTGATGACCAATTTTTTGATGATTTCTTCAATGATGAATAACAAACTAAATGTCCAGGATAAAACATGAAAAAAATTGAAAACAGTAAAAAAGGCGTTATTTAATAAGCAAATTTGCTGTTTTTTTAATATAAAAATTTAATGAGCTAAAATATTAAAAAATCTAAGTATTTCATTTTCATAATCTAATGATAACCCAAATCTAATTCTATTAAGACTTATACGTTTAACATCATTTAAAAAAGCTAAACATAATTTTTTTAGAATTTGTAAATTAAATAATGCATTTTTATTCATAGTTGAATTATCATCTTGTTTAAATGTAAAATCTAAGTGCCAATGTAGTTTATTTTCTACACTCCAATGTTGTCTTATAGCTTTACAAAAAGTTTCTATATCATTATAAAGGCTTGTAATATAATATCTAAATTCTACTGAGGTATTATTATTTTTAACAATGGTCTTTTTAACAGCACCAAAGGACTTAATTCCTTTCCAACTTTTTAAATCACTATACCACTGTATATCTTCAGTTTGAAAATATTCATAAGTAATACAAGAAGAGTGACTTTTTTCTATATGTTTGAAGTATGTATTCTTAGTACCTTCGGCGCAAATTATATCTAGTTGTTTATCATTAAAGTAAAGTTTTAAATCATCATAAAAATTACTTTGATTTTGTTTTACAGGGACAACGTAATCACCTTTAAGTTTTATTACTTTTTCAATATTAGCTTTTTGAGTATTTAAAGCATCCCAGGTAATGATGTTTCCTTTAACTTGAATTTTATCTAAGATATCAGGAATAGCTGTAATTTCATTAGTTTTATCATCAATCATAGAACTAGCAACACATAAACCTAAATTATTTGAATATACATTTAAAATATTAAGAGCCTTAACTTTATCCCTAATTTCATTTTTATTTCTTCTACTACCATTATCAGTTTTACCGTCGATATTCATAATATCACGTTGAGAAGAAAATAATTTTAAAATATATTGAACGAATAATACACAAATATTTTCTAATTCATCTGGTTTGATAATAGAAAAAACTCTTTTATAAGTAGCAGCAGAGGGAATGCCACCAGTAAGCATTAAAACGTTTTTAAGCCAATCTTTTTTTAATACAGCGAAATCATGAATTTCGTTCCAATCATTACAATTGCCTAAAATAGTAAGGAAAGAAACGACAACGATGTCCCAAATTTTATATTTACATTTTCCCTTTTGCCTTGAATCTGTGAGATTTTTAATATTATCTTTAAAAGTTTTAAGTGCATCGTAATTGATATCATCTAAATTAGTTTTATATTTATTTAAAAGTTTTAAATTTATTTCAGATTTAGTTAATTTTTTCTTTTTCATAACAACACCTATTAAGTATTTTACAGATATTTTATGAATATTACATTAAAAATATATAAATTTTTAATTATTTGATAAGTGTTTAGTTCTTTGATTATAAGGTTGTCAATAGTTTTTTCAATTTTTTTCATATTTTTATCCTGTAAAATTAACAGTATATATTTACTGTTAATCTTTTTTTATGGTATAATTAATTATAGTTAGAGGTGAGTTCATGAAAAAAGGATACTATTATTTTATACTTATGTTTATTTGTACTTTTTTTTATATTACAAGCGTAAGTGCTGATGAAACAAAAACATGTTATTATAATGATGGAAAAGGAAACGAAGGACAATTTAGTTATGTAAAAACAAATAATGGTTATGAGTTTGGAAATCAATATGCAATATATGATGATCTAAGAAGTACAAATTGGGCTTATAGAAAAGATGAAAATACACAAGATGTACTTGCATGGTCAAGTTACACAATTAAAAACTATTTTTCAAAGGGGCAATGTGCACCATATCTTATTTATTTTAAGGCAAATGGAACTTTTATAAGTGATGATTCAACAGAAATTTTTCCTGGGGATCCATATATTTTACAATATGATTATACAAATTATTACAGTAAGAAAGATTGGGATAATAATGATACACTTAATTTTATTCCTCTTGTTGATACCAAAGAAAATGAATTAAGTAAATTTTCAACGTTACTTGGTCAGAATATTAAAGATATAAAATCACTTTTAAATGGTGAATGTAAAAATGGAAATAAAAGTATCCAATGTATTAATAAATTTGTGACAATACGTTCTTCCTCTGTTAGTCTTAATGACAAGTATAATAGATTATTAGAATTAGGAAAAATAAGCAGTTCCGATAAGGAATATAGTCAATATAATAATGATTATCTTAAATTGTTAGAACAAGCAAAAAAACTTTATAAAGATGTTGTAATAACAGAAACTGAAGATGCTGAAAAAAAAGATTACGATTGTTATTATGTTTCATCGGATAATTCTTTAGCAGCTGGATACAAATTTAATAGTGATGTTTATGTAGTTAAAGGAAAATCAAAGATAAATAATAAAAAACAAAAATTTCCCAAAAAAACCACTTTATTAGGAGAAAACAAAACAGATAAGTGTTACAATTATTTGTATTATACTACTGGAAAATCAGGTTCTGTAATTTTATACAAATCTTATTTGGGAAATGGAACGGATGATTTTTCTGATTTCTCATTAAAATCAAAAGGAAACTTACTAACACTTGTTGGTTCTGCAATTTCCGAATCAGAAAAAACAACTAGCTTTTGTTCACTTTCAATTAATAATTTAGACAATAATAATTTAAATTTGAATTACGATGGAACTGATAGTGTTTATTTTAAGCTTTTTACATATGCAGATGGTAAACGTAAATTCTGTACTATGTTTAAGAATGAGTCAATTTGTAGTGATACCTTTGAAACTTCGGTTTCTTCAATTAAAATTAATTCAGTTGTAAAAAATAAAGATAATGAGGATGTAACTTTTGAATTAAAAAATGATGGAAATTTTTCTTGCCCTAATTTTTCAAGAGATAAAGTACAAATAACAAAAAGTGGCAATAATTATATTATTAAATTAAAGGAAATAAAAAAAGTAGAAAAAAATGCTGATAATAATAAAGATAATGATATGGATTTATCAGGATGTATAATTGATAAAGGAACACAATCAATTATTGATTGGATAATGAATTTAATAAGGATCGGTGGAGTAATATTATTAGTGGTACTTGGAATGCTTGATTTTGTAAAAGCTGCAGCATCAGGAGAACAAGAAGAGATGAAAAAAAGTAAATCAATGTTTGTCAAAAGATTAATTGCATGTGTAGTATTATTCTTTGTACCAATAATAGTAAAAATATTAGTTGGATTAGTTAATCTTGGAAGTGGAGAAAATTGTAATTCAAATGATTCTAATGATAAAACCGATGATTCTAATAATCGTGTTAGTTATCAATGTTCATGTAAATATTATAGAAGCAATGTAGATGAACCAAATATAAGTGATGTTTCATTAAGTTTTGATGTAACTAATAAGGATAATTTTGATAGTCACACAATTAATTATAATGGGAAAAATGTTACTGTTAAAATAAATTCTCCACAAAAGAATGCTACATCATCTACAGATATGTTGTGTCCAAAAAAATGCTCTTTTGATGAAAGTAAGAAAGTATTAACTTGTTCATCAAAAGATAATGATGAAACTTTTCAAAATAATAATCCACATTTTTATCAAGCTGCTGATGAAAATGGTAAATTATTAGAAAATTGTAAAATACCTTCTAATTAAGCTTATAAAAAGTTTTGATTGTAAAATAGTAAAAAAATAATAATTATTCTCATAAAATAAAATCACTCATAATATATATTAGGGTGATTTTTATATGCTTTCAATTATTTCATTAAAAGAATTTGAATTAAAAAGAAATAGTTTTATTATAATTGATATAAGAAGTTCAGAAAAATATAATAATAACCATATACCAAACTCAATAAATATTCCTGTTGGAAAACTTATTGTTACTCCACAAAATTATTTAGATAAAAATAAAACATATTGTTTATATTGTACAAAAGGTATTAGTAGTTTAAATATTGGAAAAATACTTTCAACGCAAGGTTATAAAATACTAAGTTTAGATGGTGGATATGAAAATTGGATATTAAATCATTAAAAAATATTGACGAACAAATGTATGAATGCTAAAATTATTATAGGATGGTGAGGCTAATGTTGTATGTCATAATAGGATTAAATGTGTTAATAATAATTTTAGTTGTTATCTCTATAACAAAAAATATTAATGAGTCAAATATAACAGAAAGATTAGGAAAACTTGAAACAAATATGGTTAAAGAAGTAGGGAGTTTTCAAAATGAAATTAATTTAACACTCAATAAACATTTTAATGAGCAAAATGACAAAATAGAACAAAAACTTCGTATGATAAATGATAAAGTAAATGAAAGAATAGATCAAAATTTTGAAAAAACGAATAAAACATTTACAAATGTTTTAGAACGTCTATCAAAAATAGATGAAGCTCAAAAGAAAATTGATACACTAGGTGAAGATATAGTATCATTACAAGAAGTACTAACTGATAAGAAAACACGTGGTATATATGGAGAAGTAAACTTAAAACATATACTTACGAATGTGTTTGGTGAAAGTAATGATAAAATATATAAATTACAATATACATTTGAAAATGGTAGTATAGCTGATAGTGTATTATTCGCACCAGAACCTCTTGGTGTTATTGCAATAGATTCAAAATTTCCTTTAGAAAATTATCAAAATATGGTTAACAAAGAAAATTCTAAAGAAAGCAGAAATATGTATGAAAAACTATTTAAGCAAGATATGAAAAAACATATAGATGCTATTAGTAGTAAATACATAATACCAGGGGTTACTTCGGATCAAGCAATCTTATTTTTACCTGCAGAAGCTATATTCGCTGAGGTTAATGCATATCATCAAGATATAATAGACTATGCTTATAAAAAAAGAGTATGGATTACATCTCCAACTACACTTATAAGTACACTTACAACGATACAAATAATAATAAAAAATATAGAAAGAGATAAATATACAAAAGTTATTCACAGCGAATTGAAATTATTGAATGAAGAATTCATAAGATATAAGGATAGATGGGATAAACTATATAGAAGTATTGAAACAGTTTCAAAAGATGTAAAAGATATACATGTTACAACTGATAAAATTACAAAAAGATTTAACTCAATTAATCAAGTAGAAATGGATAAGATAGAATATGAAGATAATAAATAATTTATTAGTTTTATTAATATGGATATTGAATATATTTTCAATTGTATTTAATATAAGTTTTAATTATGAAGTAAACATATTAATTTGTATTTCACTTTCAATAATAGTTGTTTTACCACGATTATTAAAAAAATACATTAAACTATCAGAAATTTCGGAGTTTATATTTTTAATATTTATAATACTTGCTGGTGAGTTTGGAAGTGTATTAAAACTATATGAAATAGTATATTGGTATGATTCATTTACACACTTTTTATCAGGAACATTAACTGCTTACTTAGGATTCTTAATATTAAAAAAAGAAAAATTATTAACTAAAAAAAATTCATTTAACATATTATTTATAATCTCATTTGTACTTGCTATTGCAGCTTTCTGGGAAATATTTGAATTTACTGCTGATAATATATTTGGTAATGATGCTCAAAGAGTTTTAGAAACAGGTGTTACAGATACAATGAAAGATATAATATGTGCATTGTTTGGTGGTATATTATTTATTGTTGCATATTTGTATAAAAGACCAATAATAAGTAAAAAATAAATGTATATTAATGTAAATATAGTATTAAAATACTATATTTTTTAATTTAATTAAATTATAATTATAATAGAGGTGGCTTTATATGGAAGAACAAATACTTGAAATATTAAAAAATGAAAATAAGGCTTTATCAGTACATGAACTTGAAGATAAACTAGGTTTTACAACAGTTGATGAATTAAAAGAATTACTTAAAACATTAAATAATCTAGAAGACAACTTAAAAATATATAGGACAAAAAAAGATAACTATATGTTGTTTACTAATAGTCATTTAAAAATAGGTAGAATGATTATTAACAAAAAAGGTTTTGGATTTGTTGATATAGAAGGTGATGAGGATGTATTTATCGCACCATCAAATCTAAACGGTGCAATACATAATGATAAAGTAATTGTTGAAATAACTAGTAAAAATGGTATGCAACTAGAAGGCAGAATTCTTAAAATCGTTGATAGAAAATTTAAAGAAATGGTTGGCGAATTTTATTATTCAAAAGGAAAAGGCTATGTAGATTTAGATGATGAAAAAGTAAAATTAAAAATCGAAATAGATAAAAATAAAACATTAGGCGCTATGAATGGTCATAAAGTATTAGTTAAAATAACAAATAGAGTAAGGGATTATGAATATAAGGGTGAAGTTATAAAAATACTAGGACATAAAAATGATCCAGGTGTTGATATTTTATCAATAGTTGCTAAGTATGGAATAAATGATACATTTCCAGATAAAGTAATGGAACAAACAAGTAAAATTCCTTTAACAATTGAAGGTGAAGATTTTGGAAATAGAAGGGATTTAAGAGACCAAGTAATTTTTACAATAGATGGTGATGATACAAAAGATATAGATGATGCTATAAGTTTAAAAGTTTTAGATAATGGTAATTATGAGTTGGGTGTTCATATAGCTGATGTAAGTTATTATGTTAAAGAAGATACACCACTTGATTTAGAAGCATATGATAGAGGAACAAGTGTTTATTTAGCAGATAGAGTAATTCCAATGCTTCCTCATAAACTTTCTAACGGAATTTGTTCATTAAATGAAAATGAAGATAGATTTGCTATGTCATGTGTAATGGAAATAGACAATAAAGGTAAAGTTGTTTCATATGATATATTTGAAAGTATTATTCGATCTAGAAAAAAAATGACATATAAAAATGTAAATAAAATCTTGGAGGAGAATATAATACCAGAGGGATATGAACCATTTGCCGATACATTAATAAAAATGTTGGATTTAGCTCATATATTAAGAAAAATGAAAGAAAATCGTGGTTATATTGATTTTGGTATAGATGAAGCTAAAATAATTGTTGATGAAAAAGGAAAAGCAATTGATATAGTAAAAAGATATAGAGGAGAAGGCGAAAACTTAATAGAGGATTTCATGATTGCTGCAAATGAAACAGTAGCTACCCATATATATTATATGAATTTACCATTTGTATATCGTATACATGGTAAACCAAATGAAGAAAAAATAGATAGATTTATTAAATTTATAAGTGTGTTAGGATATAAGATAAATGGGAAAATAAAAGATGTTCAACCTACTACCATCAAGTATATCCTTGAACAATTAAAAGATAAAGAAGAATATCATATTTTGTCATCAATGATGCTTAGAAGTATGCAAAAAGCTGTATATGATAAAAATAATATAGGACACTTTGGTTTAGGAAGTAAATGTTATACACATTTTACCTCTCCAATAAGAAGATATCCAGATTTGACTGTTCATAGATTGTTAAGAAAATATTTGTTTAAAAATCAAATAAATAATGAAGTTATAGAATATTGGGACAATAAACTTACATATTTAACTGAACATTCATCAGAAAAAGAAAGAGATTCAGTGGATTGTGAACGTGAAGTTGATGATATGAAAAAAGCTGAATATATGATGAATCATATAGGTGAAGAATATGAAGGAATAATAAGTAGTGTAACAAGTTTTGGAATGTTTGTTGAATTACCAAATTTAATAGAAGGTTTGGTAAAAATAGATAGTTTAAATGATGATAAATATATTTATGATGAAACAACATTTTCAATTAGAGGAGATAAGAATAAAAGGGGTTATCGCCTAGGGGATAAAGTAAGAATAAAAGTAGTAGGTGCAAATAAAGAGGCTAAAACAATCGATTTTGAACTAGTAAAACAAGGTGAAGATAATGGAGATAAATAACAGAAAAGCTAAGTATGATTATGAAATTCTTAGTACAATAGAATGTGGTATTGTTTTAACAGGTACTGAAATTAAATCAATTAGAAACGGGAATGCTAATTTAAAGGATAGTTATGCAGTTATAAAAGGAAATGAAGTTTTTATTTTAGGAATGCATATTAGTGAGTATAAAGAAGGTAATATATTTAATCATGATGAAAAAAGAACTAGAAAATTATTATTACATAAAAAAGAAATATTGAAATTGTTTAATAAAGTTGAGTTAGATGGAAATACTTTAGTACCAATTAAATTATATTTTAAAGGAAATAAAGCAAAAATTCTTTTAGGTCTTGCTAGAGGTAAAAAAACATATGATAAACGGGAAGCTATTAAGCAAAGAGATATTAATAGAGAAGTACAAAAACAATTAAAAGATTACTAATTGACTTATATAAATTAAAGTGTTAAAATCATATAAATGTTATTTAACATTTTAATTTTTCATGGGGCTGCTTGGTTTCGACAGATATGCTTTGATATAAGTAGCAAGTCGCTTTGTACCCGTTACGTACAAAACAGAAAATAACTGGAAAAAATTTAAAAGACCGTATTGCTTCAATGTTTACTAAAAACGTTGTTGCCTTTGCCTAATTTAGAATAAGGAATACGACTTTCTTTAGTTTCTCTCCCATGGAAATTATTGAAGGTTAGATTTAGTGGGATATATTGTTATGATGCTTATAAATAGCAATGAATATTTTAAGCTTACTAATAATAGTGTTGTTAGTTACTGATATTGTTAGGAAATTTATTAACTAAATAAGCTTGTAGAAACTTATATTTGGGAATATTTGGACAGGAGTTCGATTCTCCTCAGCTCCACCATATTGATAGGAAACTCGAACTTTTAAAGTTTCGAGAGTAATAAATTACTAACAGAAATGTTAGTTTTTTTGTTATTTACGAAAGAAAGTGAGAGTGATTATATGTTAACAATAGAAACTAAAGAATTAAATATAAGTGAGGAATTAAGAAAGAAAGTTGATATGATATGTAAGTTTGCCTATGTTAAACCTACATATAAAAATGGTAATATTAGAAATATTAAAGGAACTAATATTGCTTATGTAAAACCTCACATAATAACTATTAATAAAATAGATTATTTAATGTTTGATGAGTGTGAAGATATTTATATTAATGGTTATGATAAAAAGATTAAATTTAAAGATTTATTAGAATATATTAAATCAAACTAATATTCATTCCCTAAATAAGGAATTGACAAATCAAAGAGAAAAGTATAATATAGTAAACCAATAAAAGCAAGCAGTATCTAGTCTTTTATTAGAAAGCGAGGTACTTCTATGGTTAAAAGCAAACGAAAACATTTAAAAACTTATTATATTAGTATTATTGAGGAGTCAAGAGTATTAGTTTGAACTACTAGTATTTTTGACTCCTCTTTTTTGTAGAAAGAGAGGTTGATATTATGAATGAAGAAAAGAAAATTGCAGGTATTTATAAGAGAGTTAGTACACTCGACCAAGCAAGAGAGGGTTTTAGTTTACCAGAACAAGAAAAAAGATTAACAGAGTTTTGTAATTTTAAAGGTTATGAAATTTATAAAGTATATACTGATGAGGGAATAAGTGCAAAAGATGATAAAAGACCAGCATATCAAGAAATGATGAGAGATGTTAAAGATAAGAAAATAAATGTTATAGTTGCTTTTAAGCTAGATAGATTAACAAGAAGTGTCTACGATATTGAAAAACTAATGAGATTTGTTAATGAAAACGATTGTGATATTGATTGTATGGCTGATGAATCAAATACTACTACTTCAAATGGTAGAATGGTTATGAGAATAATGACTAGTGTTTCGCAAAATGAAATTGAAAAATGTTCAGAAAGAACAAAATTTGGAATGGTTGGAGCAATAAAGGCTGGACATATTCCAAATCAACCACCATTAGGCTTTAAAAGAGTTAATACCAGATCCATTAACAAAAGATATTATAGTTAGAATTTATGATTTATATTTAGAAGGAAAAAGTTATCAATCAATTGCAAACATATATAACGAAGAAAAGGTATTAGGAAAGACAAATTGGCGAGATTCTACTATAAACCATATTATGACTAATGAACTATATAAAGGCGATTATATACACGGAAAAAGGACAAAAAAGCCTATGTATTATGAAAATGTTGTTGAGCCTATAATTAGTAAACAAAAATGGGAAGATTGTCAGTATCAAAAGCAAAGAAATGCAAGACATTATGAAAGAACAGCCACTTATCTTTTTACAAATAAACTAAAATGTGCTAAATGTGGTAGATTTCTAGGTGGATGTGCTACTACTAAAAGGAATGGTAATAAATATTATTACTACAAGTGTGAACATTGTAAAACTTATTTTAGTGAAATAGATATTGAAGAACAATTAAAGTGGTTTTTAATAGAATTAAATAAACAAGATGAATTAATTAATGATTACTATGCACCATTTATTAAATCTAAATTAGATAATAAACAAATTGATTATGATAAAGAGATAAAAGATTTAGATAAACAATTAGATAGAATTAAAACTGCTTATATTAAAGGTATTTTAAAAATTGAAAATTTTGAAAATGAAATTAATCAAATTGAATTTAATAAAAATGAATTAAATAAAAAATGGCAAGAACAAAAACAATATGAAAATTTGAGTTTTACAGTTGATGATTTATTGATAATTCAAGATAAACAACAAATAGATGAATTGATGAATCCATATTTATTCTTTATAAATATAAATAAATGGTTAGAAACACCTAGAGATAAAAAACAAAAGTTATTTGCTAAATATATCGACTTTATCACAATAGATAAAATTGATAAAGAAATAAATATAACTGGTGGTAATTTTAGAGAATCATTCTTAGCTGATATGAGAACAAATCATAAAGAATATGGAATACCTTATAACTTTAATTTATTTGAAGATGATTATGGTTATCCACTTAAAATGAATTGGGAAATGAGAACAAAAGAACAAGCAGAAAAATACTTTAAAAAGTTAAGCAAAACACTTGGAGAAGAATATAAGTTAAATTATTATGTTGGAGAAACTGATGATGACTTAAATGCTATATCATTTGAAAGTTCTTGTGAGATAGAAAAAATAATAAGAGTAATTGCAATAGATCCTAAAGATAGATACAAAAAAGGTAATTTAAGACTTGGAGTAATAACAATAGATTTATCAAATGTAATTGCACTTAATGGTAAACAAGTTTATAAGGAATACTTTGATAAAGTTAAAGAGGTATTGAAAGATAATGAGTTATGCAATATTTAGAAGTGCATCAATAAATACACTTAAAGATTTAGGAGAAATTGGTGTTCATAACAAAAGAGATAAAAAGTCTTATAAATCTAATCCTGATATAGATATGTCTAGGTCTAAAAATAATATAGAAATTGTTCCACTTAACGATAGATATTCTAAAGTTTATTATGAACTAGTTAAAGAATATAAAAAGGAATATGAAGAAAAACAAAAAACTACAAGAGAAAATCGAAGAAAGCCATTTGATAAAATGTTAGATGATTCAAATAGTGTTGTTGCTGATGAATTAATGTTTACTAGTGATAATGAGTTCTTTAAAAATATGAGTAAAAAAGATATTAAAAAATGGGCAGATACTTGTATGGAATTTGTTTATAATGATTTAGGTTATACCAAAGAACAAGTTTTACATAGTGTTGTTCATATGGACGAAAAAACACCTCATATGCATTGTGTAGTTGTTCCGTTAATAAAGAAGTTTGATAAAAGAACTAATACTGAAAAATATACTATTTCCAAAAAGCATTATATGAAGTCTGGCGAATATATTAGTGAACTTCAAGATAAATATTGGAAACGAATGAATGATAATGGTTTTAAATTAGAAAGAGGTATTAAAAATAGTGATAATGAACATATCTCTATTAAAGAGTTTAAAAAACTAACAAGAAAACTAGATGCTCGTATGGAAAAACAAAATCATTTAATGACTAGAGATTGTGAAATACTAGAAGAAAAATTAAAAACTTCTAAACCAACTCTTACTGGTAAAGAAGTTAAAATTGATAAAGAAACTTATGATACTTTAAAAGACTTTATGAATACTTCAAAAAGAGTAATTAAAGATATGCCTAACAATCAAGCATTATTTGAAGAATTAAATGATTATACTAATCATTATAGAGAAATGGAACAAAAAAATAGGTATTTAGAAGTTGAAATAAGAAGATTAGAAGATAAAAATGATGAATTAAGAGATGAAAACAGAAGACTTCATAATTTCTTAAATGTAATGCTACAAACTATTAAAAAATTCTTTAATAAACTTCTTCATATTGGAAGTGAAAAAGATAAAGATAATGTAGTTGAAGAAATAACTTCTTATCATGATTTAGGTTATTATAATTATAGAGATTTACATGAAATAGCAGATGATACACCTAGAGGAGAAGAAATAAATAACTATATCTATGAACAAAATTATGGAATTGATAAAGATTATGATGATAGAGATATAGACATATAAAAAGACAAGCATTCGCTTGTCAGTGATATCTATTTCCAATAGATAAAACACACTTCTCTATTGGCAGAGCCAATAGGTGTGCAAAGGGAATAATCCCTTTTGAAACCCTAAAACATAATTAAGCAAGAACTTTTCGTTCAAGCAAAATTATGTTTTTTTGAATTGCAATTATTTATTTTCAAAACTTCGTAATGAAAATAAATATTAAAAATCTATCGCCACTTACAAAATTACTTTGTAATTTCATAACATGCCACGATTTTTTATTACAAGTTGTGATGATTTTGATTTTGTTCAATACCAAAATGTTCGCTATATTGTGTTAAAGCATTATCCCAATTATGAGCAATATCATCTGCTTGTGTCAACTCTTCAAATGATTTATCTTTTCTATCAACAGCAAAATTATACATACCCATTGCACCATTATTTAATAAATATTCAATTTGTTGATTATCAAATTGTAACCCAGTGGGATTATGAACTGGAGAATAGTTTGGATTTTGCATAAATGAATCATTTTCAACAAAGTAAACACCATATACTAATTCTGGGCTAAGTTGAGAAATATCTCCATGTTCACCAGAACTTGATAAATGTTTCCATATTGGTAGTGGTATTTGTTGTAATTGACCATTTGTTGTTCTAGGTGTTAAATAATACTTTGGTATTTTTATTACAAAAACCGCATTACCTTTTGTTCCTGCATATTCTTTCATTTTTTGACCTAACTCGCCATCACTAATTTGCATAGGCCACATTGTAGATAGCATATCATTACCACGATAATTTATTAAACCATTATCAAATATCTCAGTAACTAATGATGGATCATTTATTGTAGTTCCGTGAAAGAAATATGAAAATTCTTCATTATTCACTGTGATCACTCTCCATAGAAATTATTTTGTTAATCGAATTATTTAATATTTCATCAATTTTATTTATTTTAAACAATTCTTTTATTTCATTTATTATTCTCTCATCATCTTTAATGGATAATTCATAATTAATTTCATTTATTGATATATCGATATAGTTATATCTATTAAAATCAAAAGAATCTTTCTTATAATGACTTTCATTATATAAATAATTACTATTGTTTTGAATATTATTAGTAATATTATTTAATTTTTGTATGTCATTTTCATTTAAAATAAATGGAATAGAGACATTTACATTTGATAAATTATTGCTACCTAAATCTTCGTTGTTGCAAAATGATTTAATTGAATTAGAATAACATAAATTTTCATCTATTTCAAATGAATATTTTTCTTCAAATATACTTCCAACACCAAAATCACCATTATAGTGTCTATTTGAGATTTCAATTCTTAACATAATTATTCTTCCTCTTCTAATTTTTGTATTTTCTTATCTATTTGAGAAGTTAATTCTTCCACATTTGTAGGTTCTTTATTTTCATTCTCAAAATCTTCGATTTTCTTATCAATATAATCAGTTAATTTATCAACTGTATCAATTTCATTATCCTCAAGTTCTTTAATTTTTTTGTCAATATCTTTTTTTAGATTTTCAACACTATTGTCCATAATTACATTCTCCCTTCTATATAATAGTATCATAATCATTTACTTTATTTTATATATTTATGTAAAATTGTACATTTTATTGGCTCAAAATGTAAATATTGTGATACAATTATATTAGTTAGTAAGTTATTACTACCTATTAATGTTTGTAAGAAAAGTTATTCGACTTCTTCTTCACAGGCACCATTAATAAATTATTCGAACCATTGTGGCTCGTTTTTTCTTATAAAAAAACAAAGTGACCGAATTATATTGATAATACCTTTTCTTGTGCTTTATTGCTTGATACTTTATTATACTTTCTTGCACCAATTTTTAGAATTATCTTAAATTTGTATCATGAATTAATGTTAAATAATTTGAAAAAACATATTATTTATGTTTTACATAATAATGTAAATACTAATTAAAAGAATATAATTTTAAACAAATATGTATGATATAATTAATATGGTGATAAGTATGTATCAAAAGTTTTTAGACGATTTAAGAAAAAAATATAATTATGATGATAATTTAATTAATGCAATAAAAATAAGTATAGTTGCCATGGTTGATACATATGGGGAAGAAAATATTAACAAAATATTAAATTTATTTTATAATACGAGAATATTTAGTACAGGTGATATGTCAAAAGAAAGTCGTGACAAAATAAGAAAAACTGTGTTAGGAGAAAGTAACAGTGATATTGTTGAAGATTTAGATAATGTATATGGAACTAACATAGATCCAGGTGCATTCTATTCATACGAGGCAATATATGATGAAAATATGGATGTTGTAGGTGAAAAAAGGTGGATAGTTGTAAATGATTTAAGTGGTAAGATAAATGAAGAAGGATATAAAAAATTGTTTGATACTTCAATTAATATGCCATACTTTTTACACGAATTAAATCATGCGTATGCTATGCAAACGCCAATATATGAAAAAAATAATAATGAGATAACTTCCAAACATGGTATGTTTAAAAACACAGTAAAATATGATATTTCTACTGATAATAAAAAACATGTTAAAGATATAGATAATCAAGGAATAATTACAGAAGAAATGATAAACGAAATGTATACACAAAGACAACTTATAAAAATACTTAATAAAAGTAAATATGAAGAAGTTGAAAACGAATTAAATAATATTAATCATGTTTCAACAAGTTATAATTCATTACTTATAATGTTTGCAAATGAATTGGAAAACTTAATTGGGAAAGAAAGGTTAAGTGACTATAGAGAAAAAAATGATTTTTCTGTAATAAAAGAATTTAATGACATTGTAAAAAATTCCGAAATTGCTAAAAAATACATAGGTACAACTGATGCTTTTGAATACTTTTCAAGTAAATGTTATGAATTATTTGATTTATCTTTACATAAATATCAAATGGATATAGATAAATACAAACTTGAATCATATAAAATTATGGTTGATGTATTTGCACCTATATGTGCTTATAAAGAAGTTAAATATGGAACAAGCAATTTAGAAAAATATGAAAATTCTAGAGAAGAATATTTAGGAACAGAAGAAAAACAATATAAAACAAAATAAATACAGTATTTATAATGCTGTATTTTTATATGCCTTTGCACTATTTATAAAACTTAAAAAAATATTTTTAGAATCAATATTATTTTTAAAATCTTTCTCTGGATGCCATTGAACTCCTAAAACAAACTTTTTATTTTTTATTTCAATTGCTTCAATAACATTATCTTCACTTAAAGCATCTATTTCAAATAAATTATTATCTTTACATCCCATATTGTGAAAGCTATTTACATTGATTTCATCTTTTTTTATTATACTATATAATAAGCTATTATTTTTAATATTTATTTTATGTGAAAAATTAGTATCATTTGAACTTTGATTATGATTGATTTTAGAATCTATTTTATACAAATTAATATCTTTATTATTGTAACAAGACAGTAATTGCATACCCATACATATACATAAAATGGGCATATTTTTTTTTATCGCTTTATCTAGAACACAACTATCAAATTTAGTAAATTTATTCCCGCCTGGAACAATTAATCCATCACAGTTGTTAAGGTAAAAATCAATTATTTTTTTTTCTTCATTACTTACTTCTGGAAATTCATTTGATTTAGTGTAATAAGAATCTGCATTAGTAGTAGGGCATAATATAACAGGAATTCCTCCAAGTTCTATTATTATTTTTCTTATATTTTCTGAAATATATTGAATAATTCTACCATCATCTGATTTATAACACCTTGGTAAAACAATTATATTTGGTTTTTTCATAAATAACCTCTTTCTCATAAAAACATTAATATTATTTACAAAAAAAAATAATTTATAAAAAAGTTATATTTCTATAACTCTTTTCTATCAATATTATCAGAATTCAAAGTAATATCTTTATTAACAAATTGAATTTTAAAATCACATTTATTAGCTATTATATCAACTGTTTTATAACTAGGCTCAAATCTTTCATTTTCATATTGAGAGATTGTGTTTTGTGGAATACCAGTTATATTTGATAGTTCTTCTTGCGTTAAGCCTTTTATTTTTCTCATCGTTTTTAAAATCTTGCCAATCATAATATAATCACCAACAAAAACATTATCTCATTTTCAGATAAAAAGTTCTTGAAATATCTTTTAGACAGATATATAATATAATTAGATTTCTTTTCTATCGATATTATCAGAGGTTAAAATGCACTCACCATTTTTAAATTCAACTTTAAATCCACAACATTTAGAAATTTTTAAAATCATTTCAAAAGTCGGTTCAATTCTTCCTGTTTCATATTGAGAAATAGTATTTTGTGGAACATCAATTAATTTAGAAAGTTCTGTTTGTGTTAGACCTTTTATTTTTCTCATTGTTTTTAAAATTTTGCCAATCATATAATCATCTCACGAAAATTATCTCAAAACTAGATAGTAAGATGTTATAATATCTATAATTGAGATACGTTAATATTATGGAGGAAAAATGAATAATTATTTAAAAGAATGCTTAATAAATTACATATTAAAAAATTATGATAGATATAAGAATGAAGGATTTCAAATTTGGCTTCATGATAATTATTTAAGAATTAAATATAATCATAAAATATATATTACAAAAATTATAATAGAAGAAAATAAATTTTATTGGCATTTAAAACCATATAATAAATCATATTTTTTAACAGAAATAAAAGGATATAGTTCATTTGAAGCAATAATATTTGCTATAAAAGATAATGATAATATTTGTTAAAACTTTGAGGCTATTAAAATTGTTTCTTTTTTTTTGTGAACATATAACATAATAGAAAGAGAAAACTCTTTCTAAGAAAGAAGTGGTTAGTATGGAAATATGGATTGGTCTTATATGTACAATAATGGGAATTATAATAAGCTATGTAACATTTTATTTAAATCAAAAAAAAGAAATAAAAAAAGATACTAGGGAATCTGCAGAAAGAAACATTAGGTTAGAATTAAAATTAGATAATATCTATAATAATTTAAGTGAAATCAGATTAGATCAAAAAGATATATCAAAGGTTTTAAATAGGTTAAATGAGAAAGTAGCACTTCTAGAACAAGCACTAACGGATGCTCAAAAAAGAATTGAAAAATTGGAGCAAGGTGATAAACAAAATGGTTGATTTTCTTAATATACTTTATCTAATGGGAATTTTGGGATTAACAATTCTAATAAATACAATACTAGGAGTTTTTATTTCTTCTACAAAAAAAGAATTTAATATAAAAAAATTGTTTTTAGGAATATTAAAATCTTTAGTGATTGGAATTTGTTTGTTTCTATTTATAATTTCATTAGAAATAATGCCACCTTTATTATCTAAAATTGGAGTACAAATTCCAGCTGGAATACCTGATGCGTTAGAAATTATCATTATATGCTTAACAGTTTATAAAAAATATGCTATTGACTGCTTTTCAAAATTTAAAATAATTTTAAATGGAGGTGATGAAAAATAGGATTTATATTAAAAGGTGTAAAATACTCACCTATAAAAAACATTTCAAATCAATTAAATATTTCTAGTGATTATGGAAATCGAACATTTTTAATGAGAGGTGAAAAAGTAACTGACTTTCATACTGGAATTGATATAACTAACTTAGGTCAAGTAACATGCATTGGAGATGGTAAAGTAGTAGAATGTGTAAAAAATATAAAAGGTTATGACAAAGTAAATAAAAGTGGTAATTATATAATGGTATATCATGGAAAAAATATAGAAGGTAAAAAAATATATACCAAATATAATCATTTAGATTATGGAAGTGTTAAATTAAATATAGGAGATGAAGTAAAAACAGGTGCTATAATGGGTACAAATAATATTAAAACAACTGGTTATTCTACAGGATTACATTTGCATTTTTCAGTAAAAGAAAATTCTTCCTATGTTGATCCCAAACCTTATTTAAAAGCAGTAAAACTATTACCAAATGTTATAGATGAATCATCAGATTCTGAAGAAACTATTTATATTGTAAAAAGGGGAGATACATTATCAGGAATTGCAAAAAACTATAATATTACATATCAGGAATTAGCAAGATATAATAATATAACTAATCCTAATTTAATATATCCTAATCAAAAAATTAAAATACCATCAAAAACTTCTAATAATATAATAACTTATATTGTAAAAAAAGGTGATACGATTTTTATGGGGAATAATGAGTAGATTATGGTAAAACAGAAAAATGTGTTATAATATATCTAAATAGTATCTTTTAGTACTAGTTAAAAATGTTATCGTAATATAGAATGGAGAGGTTTGTATGGAAAATTTATCAAGAGAAGTTGTTAATATTATTTCAAATGCAATAAAAACAACAGAAAATAGTGAATATAATGGATGGTGGGATAAACTATTATTCTTAATGCAAATATATCCTGATATAAATATAATATATGATGCGAAAATTGAAACATCATATTATTCACCAGTTGAGCTTACTATATATTTAAATGAAACATCAAGTGCTATATTTCTACACGAATTAACACATATGTTTCATCATTTGGAAACAAACTACTATGTTCCAAAAAAATTTGAACAACTAATAAACATATCAGATAAAAAATATTTGATTGTGGATTTTGTTAATTTATTAAAAGAACATCGTAGTTTAGCAATTAAATCTACGTCATCAAATCCCAATGAAAAAATTATTAATTTAAATTTTAATAATAATCAATTATTATCTGAAACTAATATGGATAATAACATAATAGAATGGAATTTGGATAGTCTTATTCAAGATATTTTAGATGCTTTAGTTGGTGGAAAAGGATTTGATGAAGGAATTACATATATAAAAGATAATAATTCTCTTGTAATAAAAAGTGGAAAGATATGTGGTCACGGGGTAGACTACTATATAACACCAAACAGTATATATAAAGAAATATTAGCAAATTATTCTGCACTTACACTTATAAATCCAAATTATGAATATTTTACCATATTAAAAAAGATATTAGGTGAGCCTTTGGTAGAACTTTTAGATAAAGAAGTGGGTAAAATTTTTTCTTCAAATATAGAAAAAGTGGAAAAGAATAATATAAGAAAATAGAAAAGTATTTTTTACTAATTGCACATTATCGAATATGATATTCAACTAAATTTAGTTAAATAAAAAAATAAAAATAATCATCCTATAAAATTTAAAGAAAATTAGATAATAGGATGATTTTTTTGTGCTTTAATATCTTATAATATAAAGAATTATTTATAATCATACTTTATATCAACCTACTTTGTAGGTTGAATTTCGTAAGTACGAAATAAGAATGGTGTATACACAATTCCTTATTTTATAAGGAAAAACGCGTGTTGTTACACCATCTTCTTATCCTGCTGTTTCATATTTTAATAAATTATGAATCGTTTTAGGATGATAGATAAAACTTTCCACATTAAATAACTTGACTCTTATATTTTAAGAGAGGTATCATCCAAGCAAAAGGAGATGATGTTTATGAATTTGAAGGAGGATTATGAGATTAAGTAATATACCTGAGTATGCAAATTTCATACCAAGTAATATTACAAAAATTAAAACCATAGAATTAATTGGAGGTATCAAACTCTATGGTTAAATACAAGGTTAATTTAATGTTTAAAGATACTTCTAAATCTTTAAATGAAATAATAACTGAAGTATTAAAAATGGAATTACAGAAGAAATTAAATATGACTTGCAATTATTTAGATAGAGAGCTACCATGTAATCATACTCATTATTCCCAAACGGAAGGGAGTAGTAATTAATGGTAGGGAATAGTAGTTTTAAAGTAGGACTTTATATAAGATTATCGAGAGATGATGGGAATGTAGAATCAGATAGTATTGTTAGTCAAAGAAGTTTACTTAACCAATATGTAAAAGAAAACAATTATATAGTAGTTGATGAATATGTAGATGATGGATTTTCTGGAACTAATTTTGATAGACCATCATTCAATAGAATGATGAAAGATATTGAATTAGGCAAAATCAATATGATTATTACCAAAGATATGTCAAGATTAGGAAGAGATTATATAGGTACTGGAGAATTAATAGAAAAGTATTTTCCAAATAATAATATTAGGTATATTGCTATTAATGATGGTATAGATACTTTTATAGATAATACTAATAATGATATAGCACCTTTCAAAGCAATAATGAACGATATGTATGCTAAAGATATTTCTAAAAAAGTTAAAACCAGTTTACATTCTAGAATGAAAGAGGGACTATATGTATCTGGTAGATGCCCTTTTGGTTATATGAAAGATCCAAGCAACAAAAATCATTTAGTTATAAATAAAGAACAAGCAGAAACTGTTAAATTAATATTTGATTTAGCATTAAAGGGTAATACTTATCATTATATAGCACAATATCTTACCGAAAGAAAAATTAAAACTCCAGCATCCTATTACAATTATGTTTGGAATACTAAGTGTATAAATACCAATTGTATATCACAAGAATATGGTGTATGGGTAGATACTACAATAAAGTCAATTCTAACTAATCAGATATATGTGGGAGATACAGTACAAGGTAAGACTAAAAAGATTAATTACAAACTTAAAAAAACAGTTAAAAATAAACCAAACGAATTTATAATAGTAGAAAATACTCATGAAGCAATTATAGATAGAGACACTTTTAATTATGTTCAAACACTTCTACCTAAAAATGTTAAAAGACCAGAGAAAAAAAGATTTTATTTATTAGATGGACTTTTATACTGTGGAGATTGTAAGCATAGAATAACAATTAGATATCAAACTAAAACTGGAAGAAGTTATACCACCTGTGATTATTATAGAACATATTCTAAATATCATGTTTGCACAACTCATACAAATAATTATGCTATATTAGAAAAGGTTATTCTAGATAATATCAAAGATGTATGTAAAAACTATTTAGATAAAAATAAAATAAAAGATTCTATTGGCAATATAGAGTTTGAAGATAATACTTTAAAGATTAAAAAACAAATTGAAAGTCTAGAACTTATTAATAATAAACTAACAGAAAATTTAGATAAGACTTATATGGATAGGTTAAAAGGTATTATTGATGAAGAACAATACATAAGAGTAAGTGAAAATTTAAAACAAGAAATAGAGAATAATAAATCAAGTATTGATAATCTTAGAACTGAACAAATAAATGAAAATAAAATAGATAATAAACAAATAGAAAAATATATAAATGAATTTTTATCATTAGAAAATCCAACTAGAAAATTAATAATTAACTTAGTTGAAAAGATTTACATCTATCAAGATAAAACGATAGATATTATATTTACATTTAAAAATGTTACATAAAAAGTGTATCTGGAGATACATTGTGGGGAATAGCTTTAAAATATCTAGGAAGTGGTAATAGATATAAAGAGATAGCTGATTATAATAACATTTTAAATCCAAATAAACTAAAAATTGGTCAAACAATAAAAATTGTAACAAATTAATATTTTTTTATACATTAAATAAAATATTATAGGTGATGTTTTTGTTTATTTCACATAGAGGTAATGGAAAACATAATTATAAAGAAAATACAGTTAAATCTATAATAAATGTTTTAAAAGAAGATGTAGATGGTGTTGAATTTGATATTAGAATGACAAAAGATAAAAAATTTGTTTTGTCACATAATCCTGTAGTAAATGGCCTTATAATAAGAAAGAACAAATATTATAAATTAAAAAAACATTTATCTAGTTTACAAGAAGTATTGGATAAAATAAAATGTAATAAAATTATATTAATAGAAATAAAATCTGAATTTGATGATGAAAAAATATTGTGTAAAAAATTATGTAACATTTTAAAAAAGTATAATCTTAATTTTTATATATGTAGTTTTAATAAAAAAATAATAGAATTTATGGATTTTAAATATAAAAAAGGGTTAATAATAGGGTATTATATAAATTATAAATATTTATTAAATAATTACAGTTTTAACATAGTTCATTACCTTTATAAAGATAAAATAAATAAAAATAAAGAATCATTTATATGGACAATAAATAATAAAAAAAAATTAAAAAATATCAACAATAATTCATATATAATTACGGATAAGTACTATTTAATCAAATAGTACTTTTTCTATTATTAATATTGAATTTTCATCAAAATTTTTAATTATTTTTTTTACTTGATTTCTTTTTTTTCTTTTTGTTAATACAATTATTTTTCCACAGTCATTTGTTTCAATTATTTTATAATTTTTTTCAATTAATTTATTTTCAAGTTTACTTTTAATATTTGGATTTATAATACATGTAAGCATATTATTTCCCATAGCTATGCATTCTTCTATGTAACTGCCAACTAGAGAACCTAATGATGCACCTAGTATAAATGCAAGTGCTTTAAAGTAATCATTTTTGATATCTATTATTACGATACTTGTTGTTATAACCCAAACAAGTGTTATAAAGAATTGTAGTATCATACCAAGTATTTTTTTTCCGTTTGCCACAAGAATCAATCTTAATGTACTTAAAGCACTTTCAACAACTTTTGAAATAAAAATTAAGAAATATATCATTTTATAACAACTCCTGTATAGTAATGTTTTAGAATTTGAATATAACTGTACCCTTGTTTTGCCATTTCATTTGCTCCATATTGGCTCATACCAACTCCGTGACCATATCCATATGTTGTTACTTTTACTTTTTCATCATTTATTTCTATTTCAAAATCAGCAGATCTAAGCTTTAATAAATTTCTAAATTCAGTTCCCGAAAATGTTTTATTATTAATTGTTATTTGTCTTACTCTACCTGTTTCATTATGTATTATTTCATATGTAATAGGTTCTTCTACATCAAGCTTTAATATATTACAAAATTCATTTATTTCAAATATTGTTTCTTTTTTATATGATTTAACATTTTTATCCCAACTTGAATCAACACTTACTAAGTATGGTAAAATGTTTTTCCACACATTTTTACTGTTTTCTGTTTTCCCATTACTTGTAGAATGATATACAGCATCTATATATTCGTTATTATATAATATTACTTTACCTTTTGTTTCGTTAACAGCTTTTTTTATTTTTTCATAATATTTTGTATAATCATTTTTCCACAGCTTTTGTAGTTCAGAATTATCTTTATATGCTTGAGTTGAAACCGTATCTGTTAGTTTCTTTCCATTTTTTATGGATTTAAGTGCATATGTACGCGCTAATATTGCTTGAGCTTTTAAGGCTTCAATATTAAATGAAGCGGGCATTTCAGCTCCAACTACTCCAAGTACATATTCTTCTAGTTCTAAATTTATTATTTTGCCATTATTTCTATAAACCGTTACTGTAATTTCATTTTTTTTAATATTCTCTTTTTTAGTTTCTGTGTAGTTATCTTTTTTAGTCTCTGTAAAATTACTTTTATTTGTTGAATTTTCTTCGATATTATTTGACAATTTATTACTTTTCTGTATATTTACATTTGTCACATTATTTACACTATCATTTTTCTCTTTTTCTAAAATATTACCTTTTTGTATTTTGTTGTCTTTATTTATATTAATTTCATAATCTGTCAATTCATTTTCATTAAAGTCATGAATTATAATTTTTGATACATAATTATAATTAGTAGGTGTATCTAGTTTATTTATTTTATATGGATTTATATATAATGTTCCAATTATTATTCCTGAAGACACTAGCAGTATTTTTGTACCTTTAAAGTTAATTGTTTTTAAAAATCTTTTTATGGTTTTAAAGAAACTTTGTTTTTTTCCACCAAACTCAAATGAAAAGTCTAAATACAAAAATAAAACGTCTTCATCGTTATTTTGATTAATTATTTTATATCCGCTAATCATAGTTACTCACCAATTTTATTATTAGTAATAATAGTAAAAAAATACGATATATGTAATATAATTATTTTATAAGTAAATCATTTGAGAATAAAAAAAACAAAAAAAGTATTAAAAAATGTCGAAATATGTGTTATTATTATATATAGTAGAGGTGAACAATTATGGATTTAATATTATTAATACTTATTACAACATTTATTGTAGCAATTATATCTGTAGTATTAGTTCTTAATTTAATACAAAATCATAAGAGTTCTAAAGTAAAAAAGCAACTTGATGAATTGGAAATAGAAAAAAATGAAATAAACAGTATGCCTATTATTCCTGAACTTGCTAAATTGGAATCATTTTTAAAAAATGAAAAATTAGAAAGTATGTATGCTGAGTGGAAAAATAGGTTAAATGATATTAAAGATAATAGAATCCCTAAAATAACTGATATGATAATAGAAACAGATTTTGTTTTAGGTCAAAAAGATTATAAAGCTGTATTATACAAACTAGCTAAGTTAGAAATGGAACTTTGTAAAGTAAAAACAGATTCTACTAATTTGCTTGATGAAATAAAGGAAATAACTGGTAGTGAAGAAAAAAATAGAGCAATTATAACAGAATTAAAATCTACATATAGAGATTTATATAAAAAATTTATTGATTCAGAAAATGAGTTTGGAGAAATAGCCAAACCAGTTCATTTACAATTTGAAAAAATTTCAAAAAATTTCGAAGCTTTTGAAATTGCAATGGAAAATAATGAATATATAGAAGTAACAAAAATAATTAAATCAATTGATGATATGCTTAAACATATGTCAACAATTATTGAAGAAGTACCTGCTATTGTAGTAATGTCTGAAAACATTCTTCCAAATAAAATTAGAGAATTAAAAAAAGAATATAGAAAAATGATAGATGCAGGATATCCTCTTGATTATTTGAATGTTGAATATAATATAGAAGAAGCCAATAAAAAAATAAAAGAAATTGTTGACAATGCTAAAGTATTAAATCTTGAAGATGGATTATTTGAACTTAAAGTTTTACTTGAATATTTTGATTCTATGTTTAATGATTTTGAAAAAGAAAAAATTGATTGTAGTAACTATGATGAAACTAATAAAAAATTCAGAATTAAATTAAGAAAACTTGATGAACTTATGAAAGATATTTTTTCTCAAATTGAAGACATTAAAAATATTTATAATTTATCAGAAGATGATATAAAATTATTAGAAGATTCAAGAAATGATTTAAAGAAATTAAAAGATGATTATAAATTACTTATGGATCATACAAGAAACAATACTTTTGCTTATTCTAAATTGACAAAAGAAATCGATAATTTATTTGTTAAACTTATTGTTATAGAGGATAGAATTGATAACACATTAGATGTTATTGGTGGAATGAGAGAAGATGAAGCAAGAGCTAGACAACAATTAGAAGAAATTAAATCAATACTTAAAAGTTCTAAAGCTAAAATACGAGAATACAATTTACCTGTTATACCAAAATTTTATTTTGTTGAACTTACTGAAGCTCAAGCCGCAATAAAAGAAATAATAAGGGAATTAGATAAAAAACCTATTACAATTGAAACTTTAAATACTAGAGTAGATACTGCGAGAGACTTGGTTTTAAAATTATTTACCAGAACAAAAGAGATGATGAGAACTGCTATGTTTGCGGAAATGGCTATTGTTTATGGTAATAGATATAGGAGTTCTGTTGATAATTTAGATAGGTATTTGGTAACCGCTGAGATTTTATTCTTTAAAGGTGAATATCAAAAATCTTTAGAATTATCAATAAATTCACTTAATAGAGTGGAACATGGTATATATGATAAACTTTTAAAACTATATGATACAGAATAATCATATAGTTTTTTATTGACACTTTTTGTTTATAATATTATAATTTTATATAGTTAGACTAGGAGGTATTTAGTATGAAATATAGTGATGATTTTAACCCAGTTGATGATTTATTTAATAAAAATAATAGTAATCAAAATAATTCTTTAAATACCTTTGCTTCTAATACTCAAAATACGGATTCTGTGATTCAAGAAAATAATGAATCATGGCAAAATAATAATGTTACAAATACTAATTATAATCAATCTATTATTAAAGATAATATGATTAATAATGAAAATATAAATAACGATATAAATGATATTCAATATAATCAAAATAATAATAAAAGAGGTTTTAACAAATCCATTATCTATGCTATAGTTGGGTTTATTTTATTTATTGCAGTTGGTATAGTTATTACAAATTTAGTTATTGAAATAATAAAACAAAAAAAATCAAATGAAGAAGAAATTTCTGTATTAATGGATTCTTTAAGTGTTAAAGCGGTTGGTTTCGAGTTTGATCAACCATTTGATAAAAATAAATTTGAATATAACTTAGAAATAGATACTCAAAAAGTACAATTTAAGTGTAATAAAATAGATAGTGTAACCGGATGTAATGAGACTGTTAACTTAGTCAACAAAACAAATTTAGATCATATTATTGAATATACTTCACAAAAAGGTAAAAAATATAGTTATACTTTTCATATAACTAAAAAGAATACAAATGGACCAATAAAAATTGATTCAATTGAATTTGAAAAAACAGATTATTCTAATAAAAGTACAACAGTAGTAGTAAAAGCAAATTCAGATAAAAATAAAAAGTTAAAATATTCATTTGATGGTGGAAACACATGGCAAGATGATAATAAATATACAACAGATGAAAATGAAGATGTGAATGTAGTTATTAAAGACGATGCAGGAAATACAACTGATCCTAAGGAAATAGAGATAGATAATATAGATACTGTTGCTCCTACCGTTAACATAGAGGAAAAAGAAAAAAAAGAAAGTAAGGTAATATTATTTGCAAATGCCAAAGATGATTCATCTGGTATAGATAAGTATAATTGGAATGAATCAGGATATACAAATAATTCAACATATGAAGCAACAAAGGCAGGAACTTATACAGTAAAAGTAAAAGACAAAGCAGGAAATGAATCAGTTAAAGCAAGCATAACTATACCTGAAAGCTACTTTAAAAAAAATGTGAAAAAAGAAACACATACATATAAAGTAACCTTTAATGGAAATGGGGCAAGTGTAACAAAAAGTGAATTATCATGTAGTACGACAGGATTATCATGTAAGATAAAATTACCTCAAATAAAAAGGGATAATGGTATAATTATAGGATATTCTGAGAATGCAAATGCGACAACTCCGCAATATAAAGTTGGACAAGAAATATCTGTTACTGAAAATAAAACGTTATATGCAATAACAGCAAAAAAAATCACATTGACAATAAATGGAAATGGAGCAACAGTAAAAGATACTGAAAAGAAGTGCTATATATATAATAAAAAGACAAGTTGTAAAATTACAACTCCTATGATATCAAGAAGTGGTTATAGTATAATTGGATTTAATTCAAATGCTAATGCAAAAACGGCTGGATATAAAACCAATGCAAGTATAACGTTAGATAAAGATAAAACAATATATGCAATAACAAGTAAAAAGTTAAAATTAACAGTAAATGGAAATGGAGCAAAAGTAACAAAATCAAGTGTAACATGTAATGTATATAATAATGACAAAACTTGTAAGGTAACAACCCCAGCAATAACAAGAAGTGGTTATAATATAATAGGATTTAATTCGAAGGCAAGTGCAACATCATCAGAATATAAAATCAATTCAAGTATAACGTTAGATAAAGATAAAACAATATATGCAATAACAAGTAAAAAATTAACAGCTACATTTAAAGGAAATGGAGCAAGTGTTTCAAGTAGTAGTTCATCTTGTAATATATATAACACAGCTAAAACATGTAACGTAACTGCTCCAACGATAACAAGAAGTGGTTGGACAATTTTAGGATTTAGTACAAATAAAAATGCAACAACAGGATCAACTGCAAAAACATTGTCAGCAGGAAAAACATATTATGCAATAACTAAAAAAAATATAAAAGTTACTTTTAAAGAAAATAATAACACAAATACTTACTCAAAAGCAGTAAAAGATAAAAAAGCAATGCAAGTTAAATTTGATTATATTGAGTATAGAGATAAAACTTGTACTATTTATAATACTCAAACAAGTTGTAAAATTAAAATTCCATTTGTTGATGTTAAAGGTTTAGCCTCATCTGGATTTAGTAAGGGAATTAATGCTACCACTGGCCCTGGTAGCTCAGTATATGAGAAGAAACCTTCATACATAACTGGAAATACATATAGTTTTAGTGAAAATACAACACTATATGCAATTTTCGAAACATTAGATTATTACCGTGATTTTAGAGGGAAAATTTCTAATACATTAACATATACTTCATCAACTGGTAGAATTATTGTAGATATAGAAAAAGGATGTAGTTATGAGCATTATAAAAAATATTTTGATGAAATTAAAAACAGTAAATTTAAATTCTTACTTGATGGAAATGCTAAAATAATGGTTTTAACAAACGATAGTATGAAAAAAGTACATTCTGGGCAAGATGTAGCGGGTGTATCCTTTAGTTTAACTGGTGCTGGATACTATCACTACAATATTAGTTTGAATTGTAAATATGATTCTGATAAATATGATTATTTGACTTTTTATACTATAATACATGAACTTTCACATAGATGGGATGCAAGATATTATTTGGCAACTGGTACAACACTAAATTCTAAATTTACTTCATTTTATAATACATATAAGAGTAATAATTCATGGCCTATAAGAGATTATGGAAAAAATAATCTTGGAGAATTCTTTGGAGTAATTGTTGATGAATATTATATGAATTATATTGCTAATGCAAACTTACACCCTATTCCTTATGATAGAAAAAAGGGACAATATCCTAGTAATTTAAAGAATACTTTAGAAAAATATATAGATGATCCTAAGAATGCAAATTTTTAAAATTAGTATAGATATATTGTTATGTTAAAAGATTTAGTGATTTTTACTAAATCTTTTTTAATTTCCATAAAAATAATTGATTAAAGTATAAAAATTTGTTATTCTTTTATATAAAAAGAGGTGTTTTATGGAAAAATTATTATTAATAAAATATGGTGAATTAACAACAAAAAAAGGAAATAGAAAAGTATTTATTAAAATGCTTTGTAAAAATATTGAAAAAATATTATATGGAATAAATTATAACCTTGAACAAAATTTATCATGTATGTATATAAAAGTAGAAGAAAAAGATTTAAATGTGTGTTTAGAAAAACTACTACAAGTTTTTGGTATACATAGTATAGCAATATGTGAAAGCGTAAATAATAATATAGAAGATATTCAAAATAAAGTAGTGGAAATATTAAAAAATAAAAATTTTAATTCATTTAAAATAGAAACAAAGCGTTCAAATAAAAAATTCTCACTAAATTCATTAGAAGTAAGTTCGAAGGTAGGTGGATTCGTACTTAAAAACATATCTTGTAAAGTAGATGTTCATAATCCAGATATTTTAGTAAACGTTGAAATTAGAGGAGAAGCTACTTATATATATGTTGATGTTATTTCAGGACTTGGTGGTTATCCAGTTGGAATACAGGGAAAAGGATTACTTATGCTAAGTGGTGGTATAGATAGTCCAGTTGCTGGATATTTATCTTTAAAAAGAGGTGTTGATCTAGAATGTTTATATTTTGAATCATTACCACACACTAGTTTGGAAGCTAGAGAAAAAGTTTTAAAACTTGCTTCAATTTTAAATGAATACTCATTAAATATTAAAGTTCATGTAGTTCCATTTACAAATATACAAGAAACAATTTATAAAAATGCACCTGATAGTTATATTATAACCATTATGAGAAGAATGATGTATAGAATAGCAGATAGATACTCAAAAAAAATCAAATGCAAAGTTATAATAAATGGTGAAAGTATAGGTCAGGTTGCAAGTCAAACATTAACAAGCATGGTAGTAATAAATAGTGTTACAAATAAACCTATAATACGCCCAGTTGCATGTATGGATAAGTTAGAAATTATTGATATTGCAAATAAAATAAATACTTATCAAACAAGCATATTACCTTATGAAGATTGTTGTACAATCTTTTTACCAAAACATCCAGTAATAAATCCTGAACTAGATAAATGTATTGAAATAGAAAAAACTTTTAACTATGAAGAATTAATAAATGAAACTATTAACAATATTCAAGTTATAAATTTAAATAAAGTTAAAAATGATTTATTATAAACCAAAAATTACCAATAAAAAAAATGTATGAAATTACAACTTGTACACAAGATATTAGTGTACAGGAGGTGAAAACCATGAATAAATCAACTAATAAATTTGTAGTTCCAGGAGCTAAACAAGCTATCGATAGAATGAAATATGAAATAGCTAGCGAATTAGGTGTTAACTTAGGACCTGATGCTACTTCAAGAGCTAATGGATCAGTTGGTGGTGAAATCACTAAGAGATTAGTTCAAATGGGTGAACAACACTTAGGTGGTTCAAATTACCAAGCTAAATAATGAAATTGGACAGTTGAAATAACTGTCTTTTTTTATAATGAAGAGTCAAAAAAATAATGAAAATTGGACAAATAATTAAATATATAAATGAATCTTCTTTATTATTTTAGACATAAAATCTTCTTTTATTAGTGACATAAATTAGTATTTTGTATTTCTATTATTATATATAAGTTGGTAATAGTTGGCTTACTAAAATTATGAAAAAGGTAAACAATAATAATAGAGGTGATTAATGATGAATAAATTAATTGTACCAGGAAGTAAACAAGCAATAGAAAATTTAAAATACGAAATAGCAAATGAACTTGGCATAAAGTTAGGTGCAGATACTACTAGTAGATTAAATGGTACTGTTGGTGGATATATGACAAAAAAATTAGTAGAACTTGGGAAACAATATTATACTAGTACAAATAAATAAGACAAAAAAATGAAATTTTAAAATTTCATTTTTTCATATAATAGTTTTTTGTAAGTATTTTGTTATTTGAAGTAATTTCTTTGATTTTTTCTTCTGTTGCAAGTGTAGAAATAAGACGATTTAACACGCCATAACTTAATTTTCCAAAATATTTTTCATCATAAATAATTTTTTTTACTTTTAGATTTCTAAGTTTTAAAATTTCTATTTTTTTACTTAATTTTAAAATATAGTCATAATTCTTATTTTGACATATATAAGATATAGAAATTTCAGAGTTTTGTATACATTTTTTAATACAAATTTTTTGAATTAATAATTTTAATTTATTATTATTTAAATCTTCATTTAGTAAATTCTTGAATAAATTTACATCGGTTTCTAATTCTTGTTCTAGTAAATCAATTTCATCAAACAATTGCTTAGTTTTATTTAACTTTATATCAACTAATTTATACCACAACATATAATACTCCTTTAGGCATGTATTATATATAAATAATTTAAAATTTGCAAATTTATAAAACTTTATCTATTAATCCATATTCTAAAGCTTCATCAGCACTTAAAAAATGATCTCTTTCTGTATCTTGTTCGATTGTTTTTATATCCTTCCCTGTTTGGTTAGAAAGTAATTTGTTTAATTTGTTTTTTAATTTAATGATTCTTTCAGCCGCTATTTTTATTTCAGTTGCCTGACCTTGAGCTCCACCTAATGGTTGATGGATCATAACTTCACTATTAGGAAGTGCAAATCTTTTTCCTTTTTTTCCACTTGAAAGCAAAAAAGCAGCCATACTAGCGCACATTCCAATGCATATTGTAGAAACGTCGCTTTTAATAAAATTCATAGTATCGTAAATTGCCATTCCTGCTGTGATAGATCCACCTGGTGAATTAATATACAAACTAATGTCATCATGATTTATTGAATCTAAGTATAATAATTGCGCAACTACAATATTTGCGTTATTATCATTTATTTCATCACTTATAATTATAATTCTATCTTTAAGTAGTCTCGAATAAATATCAAAAGCCCTTTCTGTATTATTTGATCTTTCAATTACTGTTGGTATAAGCATTATTATCACTCTCCTTTTATATGATAGTTGATAAAAGTATAAAATATTCATTAAATAATGTGACAAAAAGTTTTTTTTTTGATAAAATTAAGTAAGGATAGAATAAGAGGGATAATATGGAAAAATATATTAAAGTTAATTTTAGAGATTTGGAAACTAAAGAATTCTTAGAAGGAACTACTTTTTATGAAATAAGTCATAGTTTTCAAAAATATTTTAACTATCCAATATTAGTTGCTAAAGTAGATAATCATTTAACTGAGTTAAATGCTAAATTAACAAAAAAATGTGATATTGATTTTTATGATAGAAGTAGTAATACTGGAAATAGTATATATGCTTGTAGTGTTCAGTTTTTAATGACAGTAGCACTTAAAAAATTATATCCAGATGCAGAAGTAATAATTCAAAACTCAATTGATAAAGGTGTTTATTGCGAACTTGAGAATTTAGAAATAAGTAAAACTGAATTAAAAACTTTAGAAAACAAAATGAAAGAAATTCATAAAGAACATTTAATATATACAAAAGTTAGTGTTGATAGATTAGATGCTATTACATTCTTTAAAAAGAAAAAACAATATGACAAAGTAAAAGTTTTAAAATATATAAGCAATACATATGTAAACCTTTATAGACTTGATGATGTATATGATTATTATTTTAGTGATATGGCATATAGTACTGATGCAATTGATAGTTTTAAACTAACTTATATTAAGAAAAATGGTTTTGTTTTAAGCTGGCCAAACATATATAATCCAGAATGTACTCTTGATTATGTTCATAGACCATTAATAGCAAGTACATTTGCAGATTATACTAAGTGGGGAAAAACAGTTGATATATCAAATGCAGCTGATTTAAATGAAGTCGTTTCAATGGGAAAATATAATGATATTATTCGTTTATCTGAAACTCATTTTGAAAGTCAACTTTCTATGATTGCAGAACAAATATATCAAAGAAGAAACAATATAAAATTTGTATTACTTGCTGGGCCTTCTTCTAGTGGAAAAACTACTACAGCAAAAAAATTAGAAATTTATTTACAAAGTAAAGGACTAAAAACTCATACAATTTCTGTGGATGATTATTTTGTTAATAAAGAAGATACTCCAGTAGATGAATTTGGTGAATATGATTTTGAAAGTATAAAAGCAATTGATTTAAATTTGTTTAATAGACATTTAGCTAAACTTTTAGATGGTGAAAAAGTTCAAATTCCTGACTATAATTTTGTTACAGGAAAAAGAGAATACAATAAAAAATATTTAAAACTAGAAAAAGATGATATTATAGTTATAGAAGGATTACATGCTATTAATGATGAACTTACAATGGCAGTTGATAGAATAAATAAATTTAAAATATTTATTGGACCATTCACTCAATTAAATATTGATAATCATAATAGAATACATACTAGTGATACGAGAAGACTTAGAAGAATTGTTAGGGATAACAAGACAAGAGGTTATAATGCAGCAGATACATTAAGAATGTGGAAAAAAATTAGAGAAGGAGAAGAAAAATATATTTTCCCATATCAACACGATGTTGACGCAGTAATAAATTCTGCTCTTCTTTATGAATTAGGTGTTTTAAAAACATATGCAGAACCGTTATTATTTTCAGTAGAAGAAAATGATGAAATGTATCCAGAGGCAATAAGATTAATTAATTTCTTAAGAAATTTCTTACCTATACCTAGTGATGAAGTACCAAAAGATTCAATATTAAGAGAGTTTATTGGTGGAAGTGGATTTGAAAGAAAATAGAAAAGAGGAAAATATGAAAAGAATTGCAATTAATGGATTTGGTAGAATTGGAAGATTAGTATTTAGAGAAATGTTTGATAATGGTGAATTTGAAGTAGTTGCAATCAATGATTTAACTAGTCCAAAAATGCTTGCTCATTTACTTAAATATGACTCAGTTCAAAAAAAATATGATCATAAAATTGAAAGTGATGAAAGCTCAATAATTGTTGACGATAAAAAAATAACAATATATAAAGAACAAGATGCATCTAAACTACCATGGAAAAGTTTAGATATAGATGTGGTTATGGAATGTACAGGATTTTATAATTCAAAAGAAAAATCTATGGCACATATAAATGCAGGAGCTAAAAAAGTTATAATTTCTGCTCCAGCAGGGGAAGATTTAAAAACAATAGTATATAGTGTAAATGAAAAAATCTTATCTAAAGATGATAAAATAGTAAGTGCTGCTTCATGTACAACAAATTGTTTAGCTCCTATGGCAAATGCATTAAATAATTATGCAAAAATTAAAAGTGGAATTATGACAACTGTTCATGCATATACTGGAGATCAAATGATTTTAGATGGTCCTCATAGAAAAGAAGATTTAAGAAGAGCTAGAGCTGGTGCAATAAATATAGTTCCAAATTCAACAGGTGCTGCTAAAGCAATTGGACTTGTAATACCAGAACTAAGAGGAAAACTTATTGGTTCAGCTCAAAGAGTTCCTGTCCCAACAGGTTCAACAACAATTTTGGTTGCAGTCGTTGAGGGAAAAAATATAACAAAAGAATCTATAAATGAATATATGAAATCAGTATCAAATGATTCTTATGGATATATAGATGAACCAATTGTTTCATCTGATATAATTGGTATTTCTTATGGTTCTTTGTTTGATGCTACTCAAACAATGGTTAATAAAATAGATGATGATACATATCAAGTTCAAGTTGTTGCTTGGTACGATAATGAATATGGATACACATGTCAAATGGTAAGAACAGCTTCATATTTGATGGAAATAAGTGAGTAATCACTTTTTTTCTTGTAAAAAAATCAAAAAAAATATATACTGTATATAGAATGGAAGTGTAGACATGAAAAAAGGATTTACTTTAATAGAACTTTTAGGAATTATTGTTATTTTAGGATTAATAGTTGCTTTTACAGTTCCATCTTTAATTAATTTAAAGAAAAATGAAGAACAAAAAGAGTATGATAATTTTTTAAAAAATGTTTCTTTAGCAGCTGAAACATTTTATCAAACAAATACAAAGATGTGTGATTTTGATAATTATACATATTGTTACATAAATGTAAGTGATTTAATTGAAAATGATTATTTAAGAAATGACTTAATTAATCCCAAAAACAAAAATGTAGTTTCATATTTAGACACTGTGATCTTAGAAAAAAATGAAGATAATACAATAAAATATTATTATTCTTCCATGTATGGTTATGTAAAAGATAATTTATTAGTTCATTACGATGCAATTAGAAACACAAATAATGGTCATGATTATTTGACAACTGTTTGGGAAGATATAAGCGAAAATAAAAATAATGCAACACTTAAAAACTTTACTTCTGTAGACACATGGTATAATAATTCACTAAATTTTAGTGGAAAAAATTATAATTCAACTAATTCAGAACATGTTGATTTTAATTTAAATGATTCTCTAGATGAATTTACAATTACTTTATATACTAAACAGGGTAAGTTGGCGGAAAATGATTACGCGTCAAGATTATTTCATTCACAAAAAAAAGATTTATCTTCAATGTTTAGAATATATCCACAGTATAAATCAGGTGTTTACATTATGTATTTGGAATTTGCTATAAAAGAGAATGAAGAATATGTGGCTACATTTATACAAGCTTATCCTGATAATTATGCAATTAAAAATGATGAAGTATATAATTTAACTATTACTTGCTCTAATAGTGACTATGAAATATATAAAAATGGGAGTTTGGTCAAGAGCATAAATATTTCAGGATATAATGAAATATCTAATTTAAAATGCAGTGATGTTTTATCTTCAAAAATAATATTAGGCAATGCAGAAAATCTTCTTAGAGCATATAAGGGAGAAATATATAATTTTAAAATTTATAATAAGGTTTTAACAGGTGAACAAATTAAACAAAATTATGAAGTAGATAAATCAAGATATAATTTATAAACTAAGAAGTGTTTTATTAAGCATTTCTTTTTTTTATATTTATTTTGTGTTATAATATTTTTGTATGATTATTCTAAGGAGAAAACAATGAAAAAAACTATTAGAGATTTTGATATAAAAAATAAAAAAGTATTAATTAGAGTAGACTTTAATGTGCCAATAAAAGATGGTAAGATACTGGATGATAATAGAATAAGACAAAGCTTAGAAACAATAAAGTTTGCTATAGAAAAAAATGCAAAAGTAATTTTACTATCACATCTTGGTAGAATTAAAACAGAAGAAGATTTAAAAAAATATTCATTGAAAATGGTTGCTGATAGATTAAGTGAATTATTAAATAAAAAAGTAATATTTGTAAATAAAACAAGAGGGCAAGAATTAGAAGAAGCAATAAATGAAATGAATTTTAAAGACGTTTTATTAATTGAAAATACAAGGTTTGAAGATTTAGACGGAAAAAAAGAAAGTTTAAATGATTCGTCACTTGGATCATATTGGGCAAGTTTAGGAGATATATTTATAAATGATGCCTTTGGAACTAGTCATAGAGCTCATGCATCAAATGTTGGAATTGCATCGCACTTACCTTCAGGAATAGGCTTTTTAGTTGAAAAAGAATTAAATATAATGTTACCCGCAATAAATAATCCCAAAAGACCATTAACCGTTATATTAGGAGGATCAAAAGTAAGTGATAAAATAGGAGTTATAGAAAACCTAGTAAAAATTGCTGATAACATCTTAATAGGTGGTGGAATGGCTTTTACATTTTTAAAAGCAAAAGAAATAGAGATAGGTGCTTCTTTACTTGATAAAGATAATATAGAATTTTGTAAAAATATTTTAAGTAAATATGAAGATAAAATAATATTACCAATTGATGCGGTAGTAACTAATGAAATATCTGATAATTCAAATTACAGAAAATGTTTTATAACTGATATAAAACCAAACGAAATAGGTGTAGATATTGGTACTCAAACTTTAGAATTATTTGATGATTTTTTAAGTTCTAGTAAAACAATAATATGGAATGGCCCAGTAGGAATATTTGAAATCCCAAATTTTTCAAATGGTACTAAAAAATTATTAGAATTGATATCTAAAAAAGATGCAATAACAATAATAGGTGGTGGTGATACTGCATCATCTGCTATACAATTTGGATTTAAGCATTCATTTACACATATTTCAACAGGTGGAGGAGCTTCATTAGAACTATTAGAAGGAAAAAAGTTGCCTGGAATAAATATAATTTCAGATAAGTAATTTATCAGGAGTGAAACACATGAAAAAAAATTTTAAAAATATTTTTAATTATATATTATTATTATTAATAACAATATTTGTTTTGTATTTTTCACTAAAAGACAATTTTGAAGTTACATTAAATGAGTTAAAAAAAGTAAATTTATTTTGGATTATGTTTGCTGTTTTATTTATAATCTTTTATTGGATATTTAGAACATTATCAATACATGTTTTTGTAAAAAAATTTAAACCGAACTTTAATTTTAAATCGTCTTTTAAGATGATGATGACAACAATATTCTTTGATGGTGTGACACCTTTTTCATCAGGTGGACAACCAGTTCAAGTATATTATTTAAAAAAACATGGTATACAAGTTGTCAATGGTACAAATATAGCAATTCAAAATTTTATAGTGTATCAAATCGCATTGGTTTTGTTAGGCTTAATAGCAATTATTTCAAATTCAATTTTAAAAATATTTCCAGGCGATAATTTACTTAGAAAACTAGTAACACTTGGATTTATTATAAATTTACTTGTTACAGTTGGATTATTTTCAATAGCTTTTCTAAAGAAATTTAATAGATTCGTATGTAAAGTAGTAATAAATTTTTTGAGTAAAATCAAAGTTATTAAAAATAAACAAGAAACATTAGAAAAATTTAATAGTTATGTTTCAGATTTTAATATAGGAGCTAAAGATTTATTAAAAAATAAAAGAATATTTATTAATGGAATATTAATAAATTTAGTTGCTTTATGTTGCTATTATGTTATACCACTTATAATACTTTTTGCTATGAGAGATTATACAAGTTTAAATGTATTTACAGCAATAATAACATCTGCATATGTAATGCTTATAGGATCATTTGTTCCAATACCAGGTGGTAGTGGAGGGTTAGAATATGGATTTGTAGCTTTCTTTGGTTACTTTTTACAAGCTAGTGGAAAACTTACAGCACTTATGATACTATGGAGACTTGTTACATATTATTTAGGTATAATAGCTGGTGCTATAATAATGAATATAAAAGAAAAGGGAAAATAAAATGAGAATAGGAATATTTACTGATACATATCCACCATATATAAATGGTGTTTCAACAAGCATTTTAATGTTACAACATGCTTTAGAAAAACAAGGACATCAAGTTTTTATTGTAACTGTTAATACAGAAAAAATGTCTTATAAATATGAAGATGATAATAAAATAATTAGAATACCAGGAATTCCAACTGGAATATATGATTATAGATTAACTGGAATTTATCCACTTAGAATCATAAAAAAAATAAAAAAATGGAATTTAGATGTAATACATTCCCATACGGAGTTTGGAGTTGGGACGTTTGCTAGAATAATTGCTAAACAATTTGGAATACCTCTTGTACATACATATCATACTATGTATGAAGATTACGTACATTATATAACAAAAGGATACTTTGATGAAGCAAGTAAAAAAATAGTTGAATATTTAACAAAATTTTATTGCGATAAAACAACAACTGAACTAATAGTTCCTACAAAAAAAACATATGATTTATTTAAACAAAAATATAAATTTGATAGAAATGTTCATATAGTACCTACTGGTATTGAAATAGAAAGATTTTATAAAGAAAATAATAATAAAAAAGAAATAGAAAAATTAAGAAATGATTTAGGTTTTGATAAAGATGATTTTGTTATTTTATTTGTTGGAAGAATAGCGGAAGAAAAAAATATAAATTTGTTGCTTGATTCACAAAATATAATAAATAAAAAATATAAAAACTGTAAAATTTTGATAGTTGGAGATGGACCAGACTTAGAAAATTTAAAGAAACAATATTCAAAAAACAAATCAATAGTTTTTGCTGGAAAAGTACCATGGGAAAACATTCCCAAATACTATTTACTTGCAAATGTTTTCGCAACAGCTTCAACCAGTGAAACACAAGGACTTACAGTAATAGAAGCTTGTGCTGCTTCATTACCACCAATATGCATAAATGATGAAAGTTTTACAAACGTTGTAATAGATGATTTGAATGGTAAAATATTTAATACAAAAAAAGAGTATATAAAAATAATAGAAAACTTAATTTTAGATAAGCAAATTTTAAAAAGGCTTTCAAATCAAGCTAGAATTAGTAGCGAAACATATTCATCAAAATATTATGCAAGTAGGGTATTAGATGTTTATAAAAAAGCAATTGAAAATAGTGGTAGAAAAAAGGGATTATTTGGAAAGATTAAGGAAATAAAAGTTCATGAAGAGTAAAATTATTGTTGGAAACCAAAAAATGTTAATGGGATATAAAGATGTAAAAAACTTTGTTGATAACTTTAAATATAAAAAAGATGTAATAATAATACCATCTGATATTTATGTATCCTATTATTTAGAAAATGGTTATAATGTTGGCATTCAAAATATCTCTAAATATGAACTTGGAAGTTATACTGGAAGTGTTTCCGCACTTCAAGCAAAAAGCATGAAAATTAAATATGCTTTAGTAGGCCATAGTGAACTTAATGAAAATCCACATATAATAAACTTAAAAATAAAACAATGTATTAAAAATGATATTAAAGTTATTTTATGCGTTAGTGAAACAATAAAAAACAAAAATTCAGTAAATGAGTTAAAAAATCAGATTTTAGATTTATTAGAAGATGTAAAAAACTTTAAAAAAATCATAATTGCATATGAACCAGTTTATTCAATAGGTACAGGATATATATCAGATATTAATTATATTAATAATATTATAAAAAATATTAAACAAATTATAAAAGAAAACTATAATGCTAAGGTACCAGTTTTATATGGTGGTAGTATAAATGAATCCACAATAAATGAATTAAAAGATTTAGATGTTGATGGATTTTTAGTAGGAATTGCATCGACAGATTATACCAAATTTTCAAAAATAATAGAAGTTGTAAATAGATGACTTCTTTTTGTTTTTTTCGACAAAATTCGACAAAACTAGAGCATTTTTGCTCTATTAAAAATAAGTTTTAAAGTAGTATAATAATTATGTTGTTATAAAGATAGGAGAAAAAATATGATTAAATTATTAATGGTAGATGATAATGTTAATTTAGTAAAAATGGTATCAGAGTATTTTAAAAATAAAGATAATATTTCACTTGAATTTGTCGCACATGATGGAAAAGAAGGTATAGAATTAATAGAAGAAAAGCAAAATGAATTTGATGTATTATTGCTTGACTTAATAATGCCTAAAAAAGATGGTTTATATGTACTTGAAGAAATGAAAAAGAGAGGAATAAATAAAAATGTTATAGTAGAAACTAGTTATAATACGCAAGAAGTTATAAAGCAAGTATCTGACTACAATGTTAATTATTTTATTTTAAAACCATTTGAATTAGATGATTTAGAAAATAGAATAATGGGTATTTCAAAAAGAAAAAATGATACAAAAACATTAGATTTTTATCACAATAATTTACAAGTATCAATAACAAAAATACTTCATGAACTTGGAATTCCGTCTCATATAAAAGGTTATCAATATATTAGAGAAGGTGTAAGTATAATATTTGAAAGACCTGAAACGATAGGTGGTATAACTAAAGAATTATATCCAGAACTTGCAAGTAAATTTGATACAACAGTTTCTAGAGTAGAAAGAGCTATAAGACATGCAATAGAAGTAAGTTGGAACAGAGGTGACTGGGAGCTAATGGAAGAAATCTTTGGACATAGTGTTGATATTGATAAAGCAAAACCAACTAATTCAGAATTTATTGTAACTGTAGCAGATAAATTAAGATTGGAACATTACAAAGTTAAAAATTAACACATTTGTACGTCAAAGTTTGTGTTTTTTTTAATTTAAGGTATTAAAAATTAAAATACATGTTAAAATATATATGGTGATTAAAATGAAACCTTTTGTACTTTGTATATTAGATGGTGTTGGAATAAGAAAAGAAAAAAATGGAAACGCAGTAAAACTAGCTAATACTCCAACTTTAAATTATTTATTAGAAAATTATCCTAATAGTAAATTAGAAGCAAGTGGAACATTTGTTGGACTACCTGCTGGTCAAATGGGAAATAGTGAAGTTGGTCATTTAAATATAGGCGCTGGTAGAGTTGTGTATCAACCATTACAATTTATAACAAAAAATATAGAAGATAAGACTTTCTTTGAAAATAAAGAATTTTTAGAAGTAATAAATCATTCTAAAAAAAATAATTCAAAACTTCATATTTGCGGATTATTAAGTGATGGTGGAATACATTCTCATATTTCTCATTTATTCGCACTTTTAGAATTGTGTAAAAAAGAAAATGTAAAAAAACTTTATCTGCACTTATTCACAGATGGTAGAGATACTTTACCAAGATGCGCTGAAGAGTTTTTTATTCAATTAAATAAAAAAATAGAAGAATTAAACATTGGTGTAATATCGACTATATCAGGTAGATACTATGCAATGGATAGAGATAATAATTTTGATAGAATAAAAAAAACTTACGATGCAATGGTGTTTGGTGAAGGCAAAAAATATTCGAATTATAAAGAATTATTAGATGATAATTATAAAAATGATATAAATGATGAATTTATAATACCTGGTGTAATAGATGAAAGAGGTGTAGTATCTTCAGGCGATTCTATCATAGTATTTAATTATAGACCAGATAGATTAAGAGAACTTTTTATGACATTGACTAATGATAGTTTCGATAAATTTGAAACAAAAAAATTAGAAGATATCAAATTAGTAACAATGATGCCTGTAAGTAATGATGTAAAATGTACTAATGCATACAATTTACCTATATTAAAAAACACATTAGGTGAATATGTAAGTAATCTAGGAATAAAACAATTAAGAATTGCGGAAACAGAAAAATTTGCCCATGTTACTTATTTCTTTGATGGGGGAGAAGAAAAAAAATTAAAAAATTGTACTCAATTATTAATACCTTCTCCAAAGGTTGCTACATATGATATGAAACCAGAAATGAGTGCATATGAAATAACAGATAATTTAATCAAAGAATTACCAAATTATGATTTAGTTATTTTAAATTATGCAAACGGGGATATGGTAGGTCATACTGGTGATTTAACAGCATCAATAAAAGCAGTTGAAACATTAGATAATTGTTTAGATAAGCTATATAAAAAAATCAAAGAATTAAATGGAAATTTATTAATAATTGCTGATCATGGTAATTGTGAATATATGGAAGATGAAAAAGGAAATAAAATTACAAGTCATACAACATCTTTGGTACCTTGTATTTTATGTAATAAAGATTACAAAATAAAAGATGGTGATTTATGTGATGTTGCTCCTACAATATTAAAAATAATGAATATAGAAATTCCAAAAGAAATGACAGGAAAAGTTTTAGTTGAGAAGATATAATATCTTCTTTTTTTATTAAAAAATATATTTTTTATATTGTATTTATGATATAATATCTAAGAATAGGGGAAGGATAGTATGGGAAAAACAAAAATTATTGCTACTGTAGGTCCATCTACAAACTCAAAGCAAAAACTGAAAGAATTAATTTTAAAAGGTTGCGATGCAATTAGAATCAATATGAGACAATGTGATTACACATTTTGTGATTTAGTTTTTCAAATGGTTGATGAATTAAATAAAGAATTAAATACATATGTTTCAATTATTCTAGATACAAATGGCCCAGATTTAAGAATAGGACTTATTAATGAGGATAAAACATTTCTAAAACAAGATACTGTTATTAGAATATACAAAGAAGATGTTCTTGGAGATGAAACAAAGTTTTCTGTTAATTATGAAGATTTTGTCAATGATGTAAAAATAGGAAATACTATTTCAATAAATGATGGGGCAGTTGAATTAGTAACTGAAGAAAAATGTGAAAGTTATTTAAAATGTAGAGTTGTAAAAGAAGGTTTTATTAGTTCCAAAAGCGATGTTCACGTAGTTGGTATAAAATTAAATATTCCTTTTTTAAGTGAAAAAGATAAAGAAGATATTTTATATGCGCATAGAAAAAATGCTGATTTTTTAGCTGTTTCTTTTGTATCATCATCTGAAGATATATTAGAAATTAATGATATGTTAATTGAACTTGGCAATGATCATATGGAAATAATTGCAAAAATAGAAAAAGAAAGTGCTGTAGATGAAATAGATGAAATTATAAAAGTAAGTGATGGAATTATGATCGCAAGATCTGATCTTGGTGTAGAAGTACCTATGGAAAGAATTCCTGGAATACAAAAATCTATAGTAAGTAAATGTCATATGGCTGGAAAAATAAGCATAGTAGCAGCTGAATTAATATCAACAATGGAAGAAAATATGAGACCAACAAAAGCAGAAGTATCAGATATAGCAAACGCTGTTTTAGATGGTGCAGATGCGGTTATGTTGTCTGGTGAAACTACAATAGGAAAATATCCAGTAGAAACTTTAGAAATTGTTGAAAGAGTAATTTCATCAGCTGAGGAAGATATAGATTATTTGGGATTACTTGATAAAGCAGCTCGTACAGAAAAACAAGATATAACAGGTGAAATATCATATAGTGTAGCTATGCTTTCTTGTAGATTAAAATGTAGTGCAATAGTTTGTCCTACAATAAGTGGATATACAGCAAGAAAAATGAGTAGGTTTAGACCTAATTGTCCAATACTTGCTATTAGTAATGATCCAAATACAGTAAAATCATTATCTCTTAATTTTGGAATTTTACCTGTATTAGTAGATGAATTTAAGAATTTAGATTCAATGTTAAATAAATCAATTAAACTTGCAACTGAAAAATTTAATTTAGAACCAAAAGATAAACTTATAATAACAGGAGGTTATCCATTTAGGGAGGTTAAACATACAAATTTTATAAAAATAGAAGAAATATAAGGGTGATAAAATGTATAAGATAGGAGAACAATTTAAACTTAATATTAATTCTAAAGCTAAAGATGAAAACATTATAAAAGGTCAAAAATTTAGAATTACAATATTATCAGAATTATTAATAAGATTTGAATATAATGAAAATGGCATTTTTGAGGATAGAGCAACAGAAATGGTAATCAATAGAAATTTGGATAAAGTTAATTTTGAAAAAGTTACTATGGATAACACCATATATATATCAACACGCTATTTTAAACTTGTTTATAAATTAGAAAGCCCTTTCACTTCAAATAAAATGTTTTCAAATTCAATGTTAAAAGTTGATATTTTAGGTACAAATAAAACATGGTTTTTTGGAATGCCTGAAATTAGAAACTATGGTTCTCCTACTACTGAACTGGTATCTGAAAATGGTAAATTAAAAAAAAGTTTATATTCTTTAGATGGATTTACAACAATAGATGATTCAAAATCAAATGTTTATGATGATGAAGGTGTATTAATACCAAGAGAGCAACAAGAAATAGATTTATATTTGTTTGCTTACGGAAAAGATTTTTCTTCTTGCCTTGTTGATTATTATAAATTGACTGGATTTCCAAATCTAATACCACGATATGCACTTGGTAATTGGTGGTATAGAAATTATGGATATAATGATACTGAATTAAGAAAACTAATAAATAAATTTTATGATAACGAAATTCCACTTTCAATAGTTGTTCTTAATAAAGATTGGCATTTAAATCCAAATAAAGATATTAATTCTGGTTTTACAGCTGATAAAACAAAATTTGAAAATTTTAAATCAACAATAGATTATCTACATTCAATGGGAATTAGAATGGGGTTAAGTATAAATCCATTTAATGGATTTTATCCAATAGAAGAAAATTATGAAGAATTAAAAAAATATTTACCAGAAGATAAAAATGGTAAAATACCTTTTGATGTTTTAAACCCAAGGTTTTTAGATGTTTATTTGAAATTAATAATTCATAAATTAGATAGTTATGGTGTAGATTTTTATTGGCTAGATTATTTTGACAAGAAAAATTTAAAAGTTTTAAATACATTAAAACATTACCAATTTTATGATATGATGCGAGATTATAGAAGAAGACCACTTTTACTTGCTCCAAACACTTTAGTCGCATCACATAGATATCCTGTTTTATATTCAGGAAAAACAAAAGTTAGTTGGAATACATTAAAAGCTATTGCTTTTCATAATATAAATTCTACAAATGTTGGTATTTCTTGGTGGAGTCATGACATAGGTGGGTATTATGAAGGAATAGAAGATAATGAACTTTACATTAGATATGTTCAGTTAGGTACTTTTAGCCCAATATTAAAATTTGGGGCCGATTCAAGTAAATATTATAAAAGAGAGCCTTGGCGTTGGGGGATAAAAGCTTATCAAATCACTAAAGATTATTTACAACTTCGTCATAAATTAATTCCATATTTATATAGTGAGGCTTATTCAAATTCGAAATTTGGAATTCCTTTAATAACTCCTTTATACTATAGTACTCCAAATATGTATGATGATCCGTTATATAAAACAGAGTATTATTTTGGTAGTCAATTATTTATATCACCAATTACAACATCAAAAGATTATATAATGAATAGAGTTATTCATAAGTTCTTTATTCCATATGGAATTTGGTATGATTTTGTAACTGGTAAAAAATTTGTTGGAAATAAAAAATATGTTTCATTTTTTAAAGATAATGATTATCCTGTTTTCGCAAGACAGGGTGCAATTATTCCACTTGGAACTAACAAAAACATTAATGATACAAACCCACCAACAGATATGGAAATACATATATTCCCTGGAAAATCAAATACATATAAACTTTATGAAGATGATGGTGTAAGTAATTTATATAAAAAAGATTATTATTTAATGACTATGATTGATTATAATTATATGCCAAACAACTATACACTTATTATTCGTGCTTTAGAAGGAAAAAGTGGAATAATTCCTGAATTTAGAAATTATAAAATTAGATTTAGAAATACTAAAAAAGCAGATGATGTTATAGTATATTTAGATAAAGATAAAATTAATTATAATTCATATACTGAAAATGATGATTTTATAGTTGAAATAAAAAATGTTGTAACAATTGGTAAACAATTAACTATTAATTGTAAAGGAAAAGATATAGAGGCAGATCCTATAAGAATAATGAACGACGATATTGAGGATATTGTTTCAGATTTACCAATAGAAACAATAAAAAAGGATAAAATAGATGAAATTTTATTTGGAAATTTAACGATAAAGAAAAAAAGAATTGCTATTAGAAAACTATCACATATTGGAATAGATAGAAAATTTATACAATTATTCTTGAAATTGCTTGAATATGTTGAACAAATATAATATAATGTATTTAGTTTTCAAAAATGTTGATAAAAGAGTAGTAGTATAATTTCTTTTCATAGAGAAAAAGTGGCTGGTGAAAACTTTAAAAGAAATTATGTGAACTTACTTTTGGAGTTGCTTAAATAGCCGCATATTTGCGTTAAAAAATAAAGAGCATAAAATATTATGAATTAAGGTGGTACCGCGCTATAAGCGTCCTTAAATTTATAATATTTTTTTTGGAGGTGTTTTATGAAATCTTTATATTTAGGGTTGGGTTGTTTCTTATTTATATATGTTTTATATTTAATAATGGTTATATTTAATAAGAAAAAAATGAAAAATTTTTTTGAAACTAATCAAGCTAAGTATTTCATTAGCAAGTATAAATTAGATACAAAAAAAATTAATCCTAAGCCATTTGCAAATGCAATAGCCTTAGCTAATTCAGGAGTTATAGCGTTAACTTTAGTTATAACTGAAATAACTACAAATTATTATTTAAAATTATTGATTTGTTTAATTGTTTTGTTACCACTAACGTTTATATCATATTCAATAATAGGTAATATTTATAAAAAGAAAGAAGGAAATAAAAATGTATGATTTTACACAAGTAGAAAAAAAGTGGCAAAAATATTGGAAAGAAAATGAAACTTTTAAAACGGATTGCTATGATTTTAGTAAACCTAAATATTATGCACTTGATATGTTTCCATATCCATCAGGAGTAGGTTTGCATGCAGGACATCCAGAAGGTTATACTGCAACAGATATAATTGCAAGAATGAAAAGAATGCAAGGATATAACGTACTTCATCCTATGGGATTTGATTCATTTGGATTACCAGCTGAACAATATGCAATAAAAACAGGAAATCATCCAGATGGGTTTACAAATAAAAACATAGCTACATTTAAAAAACAATTAGAAATACTTGGTTTTTCTTACGATTGGGATAGAGAAATATCTACTTGTGAACCATCTTTTTATAAGTGGACACAATGGATTTTTAAACAATTATATGAAGATGGATTGGCTAAAAAAATCAATATGCCTGTTAACTGGTGTGAAGGTCTTGGAACAGTTTTAGCTAATGATGAAGTTATTAATGGAAAAAGTGAAAGAGGAGGTTATCCAGTTGTTAGAAAAAATATGAAACAATGGGTAATTGATATTCCAGCATATGCAGAAAGACTTTTAGAAAATTTAGATGAATTAGATTGGCCTGAATCAACAAAAGAGATTCAAAGAAATTGGATTGGTAAATCAGTAGGAGCACAAGTAGAATTTAAAGTAAAAGATAGTAATGAAAAATTCGTTGTATTTACTACTAGGCCAGATACATTATTTGGAGCTACGTATTGTGTTTTAGCGCCTGAACATAAAATTGTAGATTTAATAACAACAAAAGAGCAAAAAGAAAAAGTTGATAATTATAAAAAAGAATGTATGACTAAGTCAGAAATGGAAAGAACTGAGTTAAATAAAAATAAAACAGGTGTATTTACAGGTGCATTTGCTATTAACCCTGCAAATAATAAAGAAATACCAATATGGATTTCGGATTATGTTTTATCTACATATGGAACAGGTGCTATTATGGCAGTTCCTGCTCATGATGAAAGAGATTTTGAATTTGCTAAAAAATTTGGAATTGAAATAATTTCAGTTATTGAAGGTGGTTCTTCTTGTGAAAGTGCATACACTGGTGACGGAGTACATATTAATTCAGAATTTTTAAATGGACTTAACAAAGAAAATGCAATAAATAAAATGATAAGTTGGTTGGAAGAAACTAAGTTAGGTTCTAAAAAAATCAATTATAAATTAAGAGATTGGATTTTTGCTCGTCAAAGATATTGGGGAGAACCAATTCCTATTATTAATTTTGAAGATGGTAGTATAGTTGCTTTATCTGATGATGAGTTACCACTTATATTACCAGAATTAGAAGATTATAAAGGAAAAAATGGTAAAGCTCCACTTGAAAATAAACCAGAATGGGTTAATGTTGAAGTAAATGGAAAAAAAGGGAAAAGAGAAACTTCAACAATGCCGGGTTCAGCAGGATCTAGTTGGTATTTTTTAAGATATATTGATCCTAAAAACGATAAACAATTAGCTGACCCAAAATTAATTGAACATTGGATGCCAGTTGATTTATATGTTGGTGGACCAGAACATGCAGTTGGACATTTATTGTATTCTAGAATGTGGAATAATTATTTATATGATAAAGGTATTGTCAGTGTTAAAGAACCATTTAAAAAACTTGTTCATCAAGGAATGATTTTAGGTTCTAATGGTATTAAAATGGGTAAAAGATTTCCAGAATATGTAGTTGATCCAAATGATATAGCACGTGATTATGGTGCGGATTCATTAAGATTATATGAAATGTTTATGGGACCATTACAAGCTGATAAACCTTGGGATAATAATGGAATAGAAGGCTCTAGAAAATTTATTGATAGAGTGTATAGAATTATTGTTGAAGAAAACAAAGTAAAAGATGTTGAAAATAACAATTTAGAAAAAATATATAATCAAACTGTAAAAAAAGTAACTGAAGATTATGAATCATTAAATTTTAATACTGCAATAAGCGCTATGATGATTTTTGTAAATGCAGTTTATAAAGAAGATATTTTACCAAAATATATGGCAGAAGGATTTGTAAAACTTTTAAATCCTATATGTCCACATGTTACTGAAGAAATGTGGCAATATTTAGGACATAATAATACAATTACATATGAATCATGGCCTACTTATGATATAGATAAAACAAAAGAAGAAGAATATGAATTAGTAGTTCAAGTTAATGGAAAACTAAGAGGGAAAATTGTTACTGATATAAATACTTCTGAAGAGGATATGAAATCTTTAGCTCTTAATCTTGAAAATGTTAAAAAATATATTTGTGGTAAAGAGATAGTAAAAGTAATAGTAATTCCTAAAAAACTTGTAAATATAGTTGTAAAAATGTAGATAATGTTTCTTTTCTACATTTTTTTGTTGTATAATTAAATTATGGAAAATATAGATAATTATGAATATGAAAAAAAATATTGGAATATGGGATTTAATAATATAGCTGGTGTAGATGAAGTAGGGAGGGGGCCACTTATTGGACCTGTTGTTACAGCATGTGTAGTGTTGCCTCACAATTTTAAGTTAGAAGGTCTTACAGATTCTAAAAAGTTGTCTGAGAAAAAAAGAAATGAATTTTGTGAGTATATAAAACAAAATGCACTTGCTTATTCGATTGGTGTAGTAGGTCCAGAAGAAATAGATGAAATTAATATATATCAAGCTAGTAAAAAAGCAATGTTACTTGCAATCGAGGATATAAGGAAAAAAATAAATGTTGATTATGTATTTACAGATGCAATGCCTTTAGAACTTGATATTCCAAGTCTTTCAATAGTTAAAGGTGATTTAAAGAGTATAACAATATCTGCTGCAAGTGTAATTGCTAAAGTAACAAGAGATAATATGATGTATGAACTTGATAAAAAATATCCACAGTATAAGTTTGGCTCTCATAAAGGATATCCAACTAAAAAACATATTGAAGCAATTAATAAATATGGTTTAATTGAAGGATATAGAAAAACTTATGGACCAGTAAAAGAATTAATAGAAAGGAATAAATAATATGGATTTTTTTAGAAAAAATACTACTCCAAAAATTGTTGAAAAGCATACAACTTTTAATTACTCTAGAAAAACACCAAAACAAATAATAGAAGAAAGAGAAAATAAAAAATTAAATGTGTTATTTAATAAAATTAATGAAAATAGAACTCATATAAATAATAATTGCAAATTAAATAATAAATCATTTAATAGTAGTAGTTTTAATAATAAAAATTTTTTTAATAAATAATTAATTTTATAATAAGATTTTAATATCTTATTTTTTTTACAATTTTAATAAATTAAATGAACAGAAAATTAATAATTTAATGTATTTAAAAAATATATATTAAATTATAAAAAAAATGCAAGCTTTTATTTACGAAAAGTATAAAATGTGGTATTATTAATGTAAATACAGTGTAAAAAATATTGCTATATAGTAGGAGGATTTATATGAATTCAAAAAAAGGATTTACGTTAGTAGAATTATTAGGAGTTTTAGTCGTTTTAGGATTGATATCTGTTATAATTGTACCAAAAGTTATTGATTCAATTACAACTTCTAAAGAAGCTGCTTACCAAACACAAGTAGAAACAATAGAAAATGCTGCAAAAAAATATGGTATTTCAAATGATTTACTTTATCCAAAAGAAGGAGAAAAGAAATATATTGCAGTAAAAGATTTGATTGCTGTTGGTGAATTAAGTGATAAAGAAATTATTAATCCAAAAACAGGCAATAAAATGAATGGCTATGTACTTGTTGAATATAATAGCGGTTATCAACAATATGAATATACATATGTTGAAGAAATAGATGAAAATACGTTGGGAGCTATGGGACCAACATATGAAGTAAAAGATCCTGATAAGTGGACAACAAGTAAGAACGTGACTATCATTTATCCAAAAGGAAATGGTAAATATGAATATGAGTTTATATTTAAGGGAATAGTAGAAATTGGCGGTCATGAGTATAACCATACAGAACAAGATTGGAAAGAGAAGTGGAGTAGTACACCTGAACTTAGAAAAAATATTACTTTTAAAACTAATGGTAGTTTAATAGCTCGTGTTAAAAATAAGGATGAATATATAAACGGTTCAACTTTAGAGATAGAAAAAATTGATAATACAGCTCCAAGTGCAGTACTTGGATATGATAAAAATACATTAACTACAAATAAGATAGATCTTGTAGCTACTTGTACTGATGATGAATCGGGTATTTCAAAGTATTTATTTAAATTAGGTAATGGTAATTGGATAGATAATGGAACTAGTAATAAATATACATTTTCAAATTTAAATAATACTACTTCATATAACTTTTCAGTAGAATGTATTAATGGAGTAGGAATGACTAGTCAATCAACACTTCCTATAAAACTTAATGATATAGATAAAGATAAAGATAATATATGGTTTGAAGTAAGTGATCCTAGTATATGGAAAACTAATAAAAATGTAAAAATTTTTTATCCTGGAAATTATACAAGATATGAATTTAGTATAATTGATGGAACTGCAACTAGAAATGGTCAAGAATTAACACCTGGTACCTGGTATATAGCATCATCATTACAAGAAACTGTTAATTTTACAACTGAAGGTACAATAGCGGCTAGAATTTATGATGGAACAAATTTAAGTTCTATCGCAAATCAAGCAATTACGTATGTTGATCCTACTAAACCAACATGTGAAATACTATTAACTGGTGGTACATTAGGTACAAATGGATATTATACAGTTGTACCAAAAGTTCAATTAAAAACGTCTATTGCAGGTGGAAGTGGAATTTCTTTTGGACAATCTACAGAATATGATAATAGTGTAACAAAAAATAATTCAGGGTTAATTAATATAACTAGTTTTTCAGAAGGAAATAATGCATATTATGGATTTGTTAAAACTGGTGCAGGTAATACTTCAACATGTACTGCTTCGTTTAAAGCTGATACATTTAAACCTGTTGTTGCTATTAATGGAAATGCATCAGTTAGTTATGCAAATTCATCTACAACAATAACAATTCCATTAAAAGTTAGAGATCTTACAAGTGGAATAGATACAAATACATTCACTGATTCTGATATAACAGTAAAAGTAGGAACTACAACAGTAACACCTACAAAATCATTAAAATATAATTCTGTATCAAATGGTGTATATAGTTATACATTAACATTGTCCGGTGTAACAGGTAATGGTGCTCTTAATCTTTCAGTGGGTGCTGGTATGGTTGTTGATAAAGCTGGAAATAAAAATAATACAGTTTCAATATCTACAAATGTAATTATTGATAATACAGCCCCTACTTTAGAAATAACTGGAACTAATGGTACAACTTATAAAAAGGAATCAGATGCTACTATAACACTTAAAGATACAGGTGGAAGTGGTTTAACTGCTGGTAGCTATACTATTAAATATGGTTGGGCTACTAGTAGCCAATCTTGTAGTAATCTTACATCTTCAACAACTATAACTGTTGCTGCAGGAGCAACATCAGGTTCTGTTAAAGTAAATGTTAAAGATAAAACAGGAGCAGGAAAACTATATGTATGTAATAGCACTTCAATAACTGATAGAGCTAAAAACACATTAAGTGCTAATAGTATTGTGTCTTCAAATATGTATTTAGATAATGAAGAACCTCAAATAGTTATTAATCCAAATGGTGGATCCTATACTATTTCTGTTGGAAGCACAAGTACGGCTGTTAGAAAAACAATAACAGTAACAGATTCAACATTAAATAAATCTTCACTTAAATATGGTTGGTCATCATCTAAAGATGTAAAACCAACAATGTCATCATCTTTTACGAGTGGAACTTCATTTAATGATTCATTAAGTGGTGGAGATAATTATTTGTGGATAACGGCAAGTGATAGTTTATCAAATACAACAACAATAGTAAGTAATTCGTTTAATGTTGGATACTCGGTAGAATATAATGCGAATGGTGGAACAACAACTTGTTCTGTACAAAGAAAAGAGCACGGTAAAAATTTAACTTTATGTTCTACTACACCAATTAGAAGTGGGTATACATTTGCTGGTTGGTCTGATAGTAGTACAGCAACTAGTAAAAAATATGATGCATCTGGAACATATACGGATAATAGTCCAGTAAAATTATATGCTGTATGGAAAAGAACAACTACTGTAACAGCTGCAACGAAAAGTAAAGTGTATGATGGAAAAGCGTTAACTTCGAATGAGTGTAGTGCATCAAATTTAGCCTCAAGTCATACAGTAACCTGTACAAATAGTGGAACAATAACTGATGTAGGAAGTGTGACTAATTCGGTAAATACAGTAAAAATAACAGATTCAAATGGTAATGATGTTACAGATAATTATAGTGTAACAAAAGTTAATGGGAAATTGACTGTTACAAAAGCGAATTCTACAAATCCTACATTAACAGCATATGAAGGTATATATGATGCAACCAGTCATACATTTACAATGAGTGGTGGATCTGGAGGAACTATTAATTATAGTACTAATAATGGAACAACATGGACTACAACCAAACCAACAAGAACAACTGCTGGAACAACAACAGTACAAGTTAAAATAGTTGGTGACAAAAATCATAATGATACTAGTGTGATTTCAACAACAATAAAAATTGATAAAAGAGCTATAACAGTTAAAGCAGCAGTGGCAGAAAAAATTTATGATGGAACAGTATTAACAAAAACAGATGGGTGCGAAAGTTCAACAAATTTAGTGTCAGGTCATGAGGCTAAATGTACTAATACAGGTGCATTATTAAATGCAGGAAGTTCAGGAAATACATTAAGTAAAGTTTCCGTTGTAAGTGCAACAGGCGCAGATGTAACAGATAACTATGAAATAACAAAAGAAGGTGGAAGATTAACTGTTAAACCAAAAAGTTTAGCAGTAACATGGGAAAGTACCACAACATTTACATATAATGGAAATGCTCAAGCACCAACAGCAAGTGTAGCAACAGGAATATCAAATGAAACAATGACAGTAACAAGAACAACAGGAACAAACGCAGGAAGTTATACATCAACAGCAAGTTGTTCAAGTGTAACAGGTGGACAAGCAAAATGTTCAAACTACACATTAACTGGAAATACAAAAGCATTTATTATAAATAAAGTAATACCAACAATAAAATTTGCTACAACTTCTGGTAGCGTAACATATCATACTGGTAATGGATTTAGTGGAAATTGGATATATTCTCCAGCAAAAGTTTCTGGTACTGTAACTTTAACTAGCTCAAATACAAATTATGTTTCTATACAAGAAAACTACGTAAGCACTAAAGTAGATTCTTTTACATCCCAACCTTCATCTTATTTTACAATAGTAGTAAATGGTGTTAAAGCAACTTCAACCCCAATTCCAATAACTGTCAAATTTACGCCAGATAATGAAAATTTTGAAACTGTAACTGAAACGTATAATGTTACAGTAAACAAAGCAACTCCAACAATAACATTAAGTGAGGAAAGCGCTTGGTTAAGTAGTAGTAAAACTTTTACTGAAAAAGCAAATGTTTCAGGAAAATTTACTAATACAAGTGGAACAACAAGTGTAGCAACGGTATCACCTACAAGTAATAGTACCGCCGTTGCAGCAAATACAGCCCAAACAGTAACAGTAACAGGAGTTAAAGATGGAAGTAGTACAATTACAGTAAAATTTGAACCAACAGATACAACAAATTATAAGACAGTATCAGCTAAATATACAGCAAAAGTGGATAAAACAAGACCAACAATAACAGCAAATGGCTATGCATATTCAAATCAAAATGGATCTCATGATTCAACAACATATAATGACACTGGAGACCCTGCGATTCATACGCATAGTTCTAATAATGCTACCTCAAGTGATATTTATGATTGGAATAATACAGGAATAAATTTTAGAATAGGTTTTTCTGATTCTGCATCTGGAATAAGGGATGCAAGATGGTGTTGGGATACTATATATTCTACTACTGATCCAACAACAAAAGTTTTTAATAGTACAAGTACTTCAAAGTGTAGTGCCGGTAATATATCAAATTATAAACAAATTGATATAACTGGAACAGGTTACAGAAGGGGAAGACTAACTGTAGAAGATAATGCAGGAAATAAAACAGTTTATAATGTTGTTATAAAAATAGACAAAGAGGAACCTGTAATAAAATTAAATGGTAGTGCAAGCTCAACATCAATAAATAATGGTAGTGGTAATATAACTATTCCAATTAAAATAACTGAACCTCATAGTGGTATAACTTCTTCTGCTTTTACAGCAAGTGATATAACAGTGAAAATAGGAACTACAACAGTAACACCAGCGGTAAAATCATTAAAATATAACTCTGTATCAAATGGTGTATATAGTTATACATTAACATTAAAAATAGGTGATAAAAATGTTGGCGGAGCAGTTAATCTAAATATTGCTGCATCTGCAATTAAAGATAGTGTAGGTAACGGAAATAAAGCTACTACTTTAAATACAGGTGTAACATATACAACTGCCTATCCTACATTAGGGGCAACTGCAACATGTACGAAAACATCTACAGGTTACAGGGCACAAATAAGTTGCCATAATTGTAAAGAATTATATTATGTATATTATAATTCACCATATCCAGCATCAACAGCGGCATTAGCAACTGATGCTAAGAATGCTGGTACATATACATCAAGAAGTTCAGCAGGTGACTTATCAAAAACATCAACATATACAACTTCATCAACATATTCAAGACTTTATTATGGAGCAAGCAATGATAAAGGTAATTCGGTACTTAAATATGTTACTTGTGGTAGTTAGAAAGGAAGTTTAAATGAAAAAGATTTTAATAATATCATTATTATTTACAAGTTTATTTGTAACTAGTTGTGGTAAAAAGGCAGATAATACTGAAACATCAAATAATAATGAAAATATAATTTCACAAAATACTAATCCAAATGTTGTAAAAAAACAAGAAATAGAAGGATTATTATTTGATAATATAATTTTAAAAACAAATAATAATATGTCATATTTTACAGCAAATGTCACAAATACAACAGATGAGAAAATAAATGTGAAATATATAAAAATTACTGTTTATGATAATGAAAATAAAGAATTATTTAGTTTTAATAATTATATAGGTGATTATATAGAATCTAAATCAACATTAAAACTTTCTTCTAATATTGAAGGTGATTTAACAACAATTTATTCAGTAAAATACGAGGTTATAAAATAGTTAGGAATTATTCCTAACTTTTTTCTTGATAAAAAAATGTATATAGAATATAATACTTAAGAGGTGTAAAAATGTATAAAACTATTGTTATTCCAAGTAATAAAGAAATGATTAATAATATATCTTCAGATGCAATATTATTGGGTATAAAAGACTTAAGTGTTAATATGCCATTTTATATTACTTTAGACGAATTAAAAAAAATAAAAACTAAAAAAGAAATATTTATATCTTTAAATAAAAACTTTAATAATGGTGAATTAGAAGTATTAAAAAAAACATTATTAGAACTTAATGATTTAGATATTAAGGGTGTGTTTTTCTACGATATAAGTATAGTTAATTTAAAAGAAAAATTGAATTTAAAATATGATTTAGTATGGAATCAAGAACACATGACTACTAATTATTTAACTGTAAACTATTGGTTAAATAAAGGTGTAAATTACACTTGCTTGTCAAATGAAATAACAACAAGAGAAATAAAAGAAATTACTCAAAATACGAAATCAAAAATAATAATTCAAATGTTTGGATATGTTCCAATAATGAATTCAAAAAGACATTTAATAAATAATTACTTAAAAGAATTTAATTTAAAAAATAAATCAAAAATAAATTATATAGAAAAAGAAGAAAATAAATATCCAATAATAGATAGTGAAAATGGAACAGTAGTATATACAAGTAAAATACTTAATGGAATAAAAGATGCCATAGATACAGATTTAGAATATATACTTTTAAATAGTTTTATGATAGATGAATCAAAATTTAAGGAAGTGTTAGAAATGTTTAAGACAGTAAATAATGAAAATAAAAATGAATATTATGAAAAAATAAATAATATGTTTAATGCAGATACACTATTTCTTCATAAAGAAACAATATATAAGGTGAAATAATGAAACCAGAGTTACTTGCTCCAGCAGGAGATTTACAAAGACTTAAAATAGCCTTATTATATGGTGCGGATGCTGTATATATAGGTGGTAGTTTATTTGGTCTTAGAGCTAATGCTACAAATTTTACAATAGAAGAAATAAAAGAAGGTGTATCTTATGCACATTCATTAAATAAAAAAGTTTACGTAACAGTAAATATAGTACTTCATAATAAAGAAATTAAACACTTATTAAACTATTTAAAACAATTAGAAGAAGTTAAAGTAGATGCCATTATAGTAAGTGATCCTGCAATAATGGATATGGCTTTAAAAAACACTAACTTAGAAGTACATCTGTCAACACAACAATCAACGCTAAACTATGAAGCAGTAGATTTCTTTAAAAAACAAGGGGTTTCTAGAGTGGTTTTAGCTAGAGAATCTAGTAAAGAAGATATAAAAAAAATAAAAGAAAATGTAAATATAGAATTAGAAGTATTTATACATGGTGCAATGTGTACTTCATATAGTGGCAGATGTGTACTTTCTAATTATTTTACAAACAGAGATTCAAATAGAGGTGGATGTAGTCAAGTATGTAGATGGGATTTTGAGTTATTAGATGATTCTAATAATAAAATAGAGGGTAATAAACCATTTACATTTTGTACTAAAGATTTATCTATGCTTTCATATATACCAGAATTAATAGATTTGAAAGTTAACTCATTTAAAATAGAAGGAAGAATGCGTTCCTTATATTATATAGCTACTGTAGTAAGTATATATAGAAAAGTAATAGACGAATATTGTAACGATAAAAAGAATTATAAATATAATATAGAATATGAGAAGATATTAAGAGAATGTGCGAATAGAGATTCAGTACCACAATTTTATAATAATATATATGACAATACTTGTAGTTATTATAATGGTAGACAAGAAGTTTCAAATCAAGACTTTTTAGGCGTTGTAGTAGATTATGACACTATAAATCATTTAGCAATCATAGAACAAAGAAACTACTTTAAAAAAGGTGATATAGTAGAAACTTTTGGGCCAAACACAGAACTTACAACATTTACAATTGATGAAATATATGATGAAGAAAATAATTTAATAGAAATTGTAAATCATCCAAAACAAATAGTAAAAATTAGAATAAATAAAAAATTAGAAAAAAATGATATTATTAAAGTTAAACATTAGGGTTGACAAAAATATTAAATTGTAGTATTATTTTGTGGACTTACAAGAAGAGGTGAAATGCATGGATAAGAAAGAAATTTATCTAACTGAAAAAGGATTAGATGAAATAAAAAAAGAATTAGATTTCTTAAAATTAGAAAAAAGACCAGAAGTCATTTTAGCACTTAAAGAAGCTAGAGCACAAGGAGATTTGAGTGAAAATTCAGAATATGATGCAGCAAGAAATGAACAAGCTTTAGTTGAATCAAAGATAGCTGAACTTGAAAAAATGGTTGAGAATGCAGTAGTAATTAAAGAAGTAGACACAGATAAAGTATCAATTGGTACAAGTGTTAAAATAGAATATGTTGATGATGGAGAAACAGAAAGCTACATGGTTGTAGGAAGCAAAGAAGCAGATCCATTTGAAAACAAAATATCTAATGAATCTCCTATTGCTCAAGCAATAATGGGTAAAAAAATTGGAGATGTAGTTAGTGTAGCAAGTCCTAATGGACAATATAGTGTAAAAATACTTGAAATAGCATAATTTATTATGCTTTTTTTATTATCTATGGTAAAATCATATTAGGAGGATGATTTATGCCAGAAAAGTATGATATAAGTGGTGAAATAGATATGATAGTAAAAAACGTTCCTTACAATTTAGAACCTATTGAAATTGTAAGATGGATATATTTAAAATTAGGAACAATTTTTTCATATAATTAAAAAATATTAACAGAATATGAAAAAAGTATTGAACCATTAAATTATAAACAAAACCCAAATATACCTATAAGTAGATATCAAACATGTATACAAATATCAGAAATATTTTCAACAATTATAAATAATTTAAATATACCAAATTTGAGCGCTAAAATAATACCTCTTAAATTAGAAAATAAAGCATATGCTCAAGATCATAAAGCTGTAGAAGTTGTGTATGGTGAAGAAAAATACTTAATGGATTTAACACTTGACTTATATTTAATTCAAAATGAATTTCAAACAAAACATTTTGGATTTACAACAGATATGGAAAATACTTATGATATTATTCCAATTAGTCTTGTAAAAAAGATGGATAAAAATATTGGAATAGAAAAAGAAAAAGAATTTTTTGAACAAAAGTTAGAAAAATTTCTTTTTTGTAATTTCAACCGCACCATTATTTGTAATAATTTAATTCTACATC
>OGLM01000063.1_pt1 | contig 125708 bp, 127 predicted proteins | sample 1572531 | NCBI WGS metagenome assembly OGLM01 (sample SAMEA2581909, study PRJEB24529) | metagenome | biome: Human gut stool | place: China | collected 2011
GTTTTATACCCTAATAAGCTGCCGGAAAGTGAACGGGTATGCTCCGGAATATGTACAAGGAAACCTGAAGAAATCTATTCAATTTTCAGAAAACCCAGTCCCAAGGGTAAATGAAGAAAGAGAAGCACTTGCCTTGGAAGAAGGATACAATGGAACATCCTTTATCTTTCCTTCCGAAAACTACCTTTATTTAAAACGGAGTCACGTTGAAGTCGAAAAAAAGGGTGGTTCTTATATTCCTCATGAGACATTTACAATTGTTAAACTTGATTGGGATGGTAACGTTATCGGACACTATTCTTTTGATGAAGAAATAGGATTTTTCTGTGTCAATGAAAAAACCTCCGATTTATATATCATTGTGCATACAATAGAAGGAATGAACGAGTATTACGACTTAAAGAAATATAAAATATGATTGTTGTGCCGTTCAAATTGATGGACATTATTATAAGTCTCAATGTGAAGAATCTATCTGTAACACAACTTCAAATAAGAATATCTGAATTAAAAGTGAAGTATTAATTGATCCATAAAAAAGTCAGGGAATCAAGCTTTAACAGACTTAATTCCCTGACTTTTTATGAGCCGAAAGCGGGACTCGAACCCGCGACTTACTCATTACGAATGCAATATCCGACTACCCGTTAATGTATTGGTTTTTAACCAGTTATAAAGATTTTTTGAAATTTAAAAGGTACTTTTTTGGTATTCAGTTACTCTTTATATTATAAACTTTTTCCTTCAGCTTTTATAATTGTCTTTGTCCACTTGTCAAAATAATAGGCAGATCCTATATGAGAGTATCTTCCATTTAAAACATATAAATATCCTAAACACAAGAATAATAATACAACTATTATTTTAATGGAAGGATAAATAAATTTCCAAGAATTATTAAACAAGTTTTTATTCATATATTCTATATTATGCCCGAAAACTGAGCGGTTAAACTTTCAGTATATTATATCTTGTTAATTCTACACTCCGATATTTTTAGAAGATAACACGTTGCTTCTATTAATAATATCCACAATTTTATTAATGTTGTATTTTAGATTAGGCATTTCATGCGCACACTCATACAATAATCTAATCATGGTATCTTTTGTATCTTCATAAAAACTTAATTGATTGGGATCTTTATTTTGTTTTAATATATCAATTAATTCATTTGCTAATTCCATATTTCCGTATTTTGAAGCAGAAGAAAGAGTTAGGACATTGTAATAAAAAACATTATTCACATCATTATTTCTCTGGTAAAAATCAGACATTGACACAAATACAACAGTAGATGTTTTATAACTATTAAACAAAGAATCTGATTTTACCTTTTTTAGCTCAGATTTAATATTTCTCAAATCAATAACACTGTATATATTCCATCCGATTAAAACTGTAACCAATAAAGACAATACACCTATTATAAATCCTATATAATCAAATCCTGTTTCATTAGGTATTTCGATAAACCTTGGGAATGCCTTACACAATACAGCTAATGAGAATAGAAATGAAATTATTGACAACAACCATTTTATTGCATTTTCCCAATCTTTCATCTTTTCAACTTTAAAAATCCATCTTCATCAATATAAAAAGTCATTTCCCTGCTCATATCATCGTGTTTCGTTATGTTATTTTCGTTCTTAATCATACTTCCTTCTCCTCTCAGTAACCATTCGGCAGATAAATCCGGGAAAGCCTTTAATATAAGTAATATAGTACTTGAAGAAAGCTGAACATCTGAATTTATCTGATTATTCAAGGTCTTTTGATTAACAGAAAAGTCCTTAGAAAGCTTTGTAGGGTTACTTTCTTTTACAATTAGCACTTCTCTAATCCTTTGTTTTACAGCACTTTCATCCATAACATATTATTTTTAAGAAATATTTTACTTAAAACATTTTGCTATAAGTATTATCTTACTTATATTTGCATAGTCAAATCATAATATATGAGTGATTATAATAATCACTTTTGGTAAATAGTTAACAAATATAATTTACGGGCATGAAACAACCAAATTTTATAATGAAAAAGTCCTTAAAAGATACTCTGCGCGCAATGAATGTCGGGGATGTGATAAGGATTAAAAGCCGTGACTTTAAGTATAATTCCATAAGAACAGTGATGTATAATCTAAGAGAGGAAGGAATTGAACTTAAAGTTTCTCAGGCTGGATTGATTGATGAAACACAGGTTGAACGATTAAGTTGAAAAATATGTCGGATAAAATAACAGTAACAGACATTCAGAGGATTGAGCCGGGTACCTCAATGACGTGGACACTTCCTCCTGCTAAATGCTTGTCAGCAAAAGCAATGGCATACGAATATTCCTTCAAGAAGAAGGATCCTCGTATAGAGAGATACAAGGTAAGTATCAACACCCGAGAATCAAAGATAACCATTACAGCAATACCAGTTAAACCCAAACAATTATGATGAACAGAATTTCTAAAACAGCTTTAGCCGCTATTACGGCAATTATCTTAATCGGCTTTCTAGTCAATAACCGGAAAGACTATTCTTCAGATGTTATCAGCCAGATCAATGAAAATGCAAAGGCTTCCATCATGTACAAGCTGGGGCCGGATGCAACAGATACCGAGATCGCGCGCGAATACCTAACCAATAAAGACTTCTACGATGCTCAATGAAACGGCAATAATGATCACGATGAACAATAAGACGTTTGGCCTTCGTGAATCAGCGTCTATTGTCGGTGGAATGTCACGTTTGCAAAAGCTTCTTGACAACGGATCTATAAGGTTCCACAAGAAGAGTGACAAACAAAATGCCAAGACGTTCTGCAATGCGTGGGACGTTCTGAAAAATGCTTCGATTGAACGTGCCATAGTAGGCCGCCCAAGAAAGTAAGATACGCTTTGTAGTTCAACGGACAGAACGGAAGTTTCCTAAACTTCAAATCCGGGTTCGATCCCCGGCAAAGTGACACAATAAAATAGATCTTTGACATGCTTAACATACAAACATGTACTGACTTAAGAAATGACATCTAGCGGAAACGCGGTTATGGTGTCTGGGCTTGTCAGTACATTATCAAGTCCAAAACAATTGCTGATTAAACGGCTGGGTATGTCCCTTAATGACAAGATCGCGCTTGCGGCCACCCCTGTGGTAAGATTCCACCAGATTATTCTGTGACAGGTTGAAGCCTTCGAGGGGTACTGCTAAGGTTCATAAGGTTTTTTTCTAAGCTAGGATTGTCTTTTGGGTTAATTTTGTTTAATAATGGTTTTTTATCTTTCCTGCTGGTCTGTGAAGATCGGCAGGTTTCTTTAAAAAACACGGATCAGTAGCTTAGTTGGTGAAAGCGGCGGCCTCATAAGCCGAAGATCCACGGTTCAAGCCCGTGCTGATCCACGCTTGTAGAAAAGCAATTCTATTTTCTTAATCTTAACCACTGGACAGGGGCTGTAGATCAATGTAGATCATCACTTCGGTGAAGATGCGGATTCGTAACCCGCCAGCTCCACAATACTTGTAACTAACAGCAAAGGTGGTGTGAATGCGCCAGGGCTTGTGATCAAGGAATGCGTTGGGAATGCGTTGGGAATGCGTGTCTGGTGATATGGGGCCTAGTATGTCAGGCGGCGGCGGTGATGAACCGTGGGCACCGTGGAAAAGCGTGATAGATAAACAGAGCAAGACGTCCCGCAAGACGTCCCGCAAGATGTCCTTGAGAGACCAAGTACGCGAGCCAGTAAGCATCATTAATGGGAAGAGTTGCCGGTTAAATTCAATAGCGTATCTCTTTTTTTTAAAAAAAGTCGTCCGCTAAATGGGAAAGCTACACCCTATTCATAAAAAAACCTAGCATTTGCTAGCAATTGCTAGCATTTGGTAGCATTTGCTAGGTTTGCTAGCAATTGCTTTCACTCGCCAAAAAAATACACTAAATTCTTCTATTTTTGGAAGAATAAATCAATTTTCGATGAAATATTTTTACATGGTTAATTAATTGTATTTCAGTGAGTAAAATATCATCAAAGAGGTTAAAGTCTAGCAAATGCTAGCAAATGCTAGCAAATGCTACATGATATATGATATATATAATAAGATAATATATATTATTAACCCCTTTATATTTCCCCTTAGAACTTTCAGCTTGTCCGGTCATATCCGGACAGGCTTTTTTTATAACCTAAAACTTAATCACAATGGAAATAAAAGGGAAAATACATCTTTTTTTTGAGCAAAGTGGAACTTTCCGAGATGAATTCAGAAAAATGGGGTATGAAGCTTACTGCTATGATATCCAAAATAATTTTCAGAAAACAGATTATCAAATTGATCTATTTTCGGAGATAGAAAAAGCATACGATAATGACGAAAGCATTTTCGATAAAATTACAGGAGATGATTTAATCATTGCCTTTTTCCCTTGCATATATTTTGAATCAATGCAAGCAAATTATTATCAAATGAGATGCAGTAATCTTTATGGCAAACCTAAAAAACAACAATATCAAATTGTAATTGATAGAATAAGCAAAAGGGAAAAGTTTTATATTTTACTCTATAAGTTTTTTTGTATTTGCGAAACGAGAGGAATAAGAATGGTTCTTGAAAATCCTGCTACACAACCTCACTATTTACTTCATCCGGCAAACTTTATCCCATACCGATTTATTGATAAAGATAGAACAAGACGAGGAGACTTCTTTTAAAAGCCTACGGCTTATTGGTTTATAAACTGTGAACCTACTAACGGGAACAGTTATCAAAAGCCTAAAGAAAGGAAATACATAGAAAAATCTAAAATGGGAAAAACCGCTGGCATATGTTCTGAAGAACGGTCTTTAATTTCTCCGGACTATGCTAGAAACTTTATTTGTGATTTTATCATTGGTAAAAATCAAGAGCACACTCAAATGGACTTATTTCAATCAACTTAAATATTAAAATCATGGAAGAAAAAAACATTCTGCTGATCGGACAGGATTCAAAAGGAAATCTTATTCTGATTCAACGGCCAGAAGATGGCAGTTCCTTTATGGAAAAAACAATGAAATTAAATGAAGAAGATCAGGTTCTTCTGAAAAACTATTTGTCAACCATTAAAACAAAATCAAATGAGTAACGTATCAATGAAATTAAGCGAATTCCAGAAGTTCAATTCTGAAAACATTCTGGAGTATGATGTAGTGCGGGAAAAGGTTGTTGAATTATACAACATGATCTGGGGGCAAGGCGGTGAATCCTTCATCGAACGTGAGACACAGAACTTCCTGAAGATTATCCGGGAAAGCAAAGCCTTAAAAGCATGTACGGCTTTCTCGGTATATACTTGCATGATTGATCTTGCAGTTACCGGCCTGACAGTTGAACCGGGCGCACAGGCAATGGCTTATCTGATCCCACGCAATGTATGTATCGGGAAAAGTCCAAACAACGGACAGGATATCTACGAAGCGCGCTGTCAGTTGAAAATCTCCGGATATGGCGAATTATCCATGCGTACAGCTTCCGGCCAGATCCTTTATGCTGACAATCCTATCATAGTATACGACAATGATGATTTTTCCTGCTCAGTTTCCGGAGATGTCAAGAATGTGGAATATAAGTGCAACCTTCCGCACAAAGGACATCAGATAATCGGTTGCTTTGTCCGCATAGTAAGGCCGGACCACTCTGTCGATTATTCCTGGCTCCTTGAAGAGGAAATCGAACGGCTCAAAGGGTATTCCTCTAAAGCAAACAGAAAATGGAATGAGAGGGAAAGAAAATGGGAATTAAAGGCTAATGATCTCTATTCATCTAATGATGGCCAGATAGATTCCGGTTTTCTTATTGCCAAGACTATCAAACACGCCTTCAAGACTTATCCCAAATTGAGGATCGGTAAATACACCAGTCTCCAGTCTGACGATAATACACAGGATCCGGCAATGGATATCTATCAGGTCCAACAGCCAGAACAGGACAGACCATTCGGCCCTGATGTGAACAACATTGCTCAGGGTGTCAGAATAGAACCTAAAGATACAGACCAGAAAAGTGATGATACACCATTTTAACAAAAATCATTATGGAAAAACAGCTAATTAACTACAATGACATTACTAGCATTTCGCATATTGCGCCTGATGCGGTAACCAACAACCAGACTTCGGCAGCGGCATGTTTACAATACGGGGAAAATCTTCTCCGTATTGTCGAAGAAGAAGGAATGAATGATGAAATGGATGAAAAGCTGGCCAACTACATCAAAAGGTCCAGATCTACCATTCAGGCTATGACGGACCGGAGAAAGCCGGTTACCCAGTTGTTTGACAATATCCGTTCAGGATTTACTCAGCTTGAATCAAGCATAGATCCAAAGGTAGCCGGATCCCCGGCAAACAAAGCCCAGAAGCTTCGCGATGATTATGCGAGAAAGAAACATGAAGAAGAACAGAAAAGAAGGAAGGAAGCAGAACTTCTTGCACGGAAGCAACAGGAAAGGGCCAAGTACCGTGAAGATCTGGAACAGGAATTGTTCGGGTTCTTCAACCAGAAAACAACTCAGTCTATCAACAAGCTGATAACTCTTAATAAGTCAATCACATTGCAAACCTTTGACGCGGTTTCAGCTGATATACAATCTTTCGACTGTACTTTCCCCGTTTCCGAACTTTCCAGATACACATTCGGAGTAATGCTTCCTTCTTCTCTTGATATGACAGAGATACAGACTATCCAGAAAGAAGTTCTCCAGAAAGGTCAGGCAATGATGGAACAATACAAGTTTGACGTGCAGGATCAGAAGGACAGCATAATGCAGGTACTTCCTTCCAAGTACAACGAACTTCTTGCTATCGAAGAACAAAGAAAGACAGACGAACAGGCTGCCTTGTTGAGAGAAGAAGAAATGAAGCGCAAGGAAGCTGAAGAACAGGCCCGTCAGGATCTCCAGAGGAAACAGGAAGAAGAAAAGAAGAAACAGGCAGAAGAACTTCTTAAGCAACAGTCTGCCGCGGCCAACTTGTTTCAGGCTTCTTCTACAACTTTTGTCAGTTCTCCGGAAAAGAAGATTAAAGTCAAGAAATGTGTTAATGTTCTTAACCCGATAGGATATGCTGAGATATTCAACTACTGGTGGATAAACGAAGGCCAGCACTTGAATGAAGAAGAACTGAAGAAAATATTCAAGAAGCAGATCTCTTATGCAGAGAAGGCTGCAAACCAGACCAGACCAGACTTCATCCAGTCAGACAATATACAATACATTGATGATGTAAAAGCGAAATGAATCCGGATAATTACTACAACAGAAACGAAATCAGCAATTCGGATCTTACAGAGTTAAAGAATCTCCTTTATCCCCGGCTTCAGTTCGGGGATAAAGAAAAGATCTTTGCCTTCGGATCTCTTGTGGATGCAATAATCACGGAACCTGCAAGGGTAAACTACTTTCAGCTAAAGGTTGATGATGTTCAATATACGGAAGATGATTTTGCACTTGCACGCGAAATGCACAAGTCACTTCTGATGGAAGCCAGAAAAGATCAGTTCCTGGCTTACGTGCTTGAAAATTCCGATACACAGAAGTTCATGGTAAAGGAACGGAAGTTTGACTATTGCGACTTTAAGTTCACTTTACCTACGCGATGTAAATGGGACTGGTTCCTGTCTGCTGCCGGTTTTGGCGGTGACCTGAAAACCACGTTCGCCAGATCGCAACAGGAGTTTGACGAAGCAGTAGATTTCTTCGACTGGGACAGAAGTCGCGCATGGTATATGGATATTGCCGGATCAGATAAAGACTTCATCTATGCGATAAGTAAGAAAAACTGCAAGATCTTCAAAAAATTCATTGAGAGAGGTGATCAAGTGTATAGACGTGGTTTTGACAAGTATAACGAATTGGCGTTCAAATATTATCTGTTTGTATTATGAAGATATTGTGTGTTGTTACTGAAAATGGTCTAGCCCCAAAGTATGACAGTGACCGGGAAGAGTTTTCCCGGCTTAAAAGAAACACTGATGTTTTGGTAGAGGTGGGGCAAAAGAGAAATTATGAGTTTCACAAAAAATTCTTTGCCCTTCTTAAGTTGACATACGATAACTTCCCGGAATGGATGGAAGATAATCTGAATGTACATTCTGTTGAGGATCTCAGAACGCGTCTTAAGATTGATCTGGGCCTGTACGAAGTTTCGCATTACGGGAACCAGTCTGTAATTATACCGAAATCTATTGCATTTGACAAGATGGATGAAACTGAATTTGAGAAGTTCTACAAGATGTCAGTAAATCACATTTTGAAAAACTATCTCAAAGGAGTAACTAACGAGCAAATTGAGGAAGAAATATGGAAGTTCCTATAAAACTTAATATTACCCCCTATGATTATCAAAAGGAAGGAATTGAAAAAGGGCTGGAGTGGAAAAGGCTTTTTTTAGGCGATGAACCGGGCCTGGGAAAATCTCAGCCTTTAGATTCTGTAATTATGACACCTAACGGTAAAAAGAAAATGGGTGACATAGCCATGAATGATGAAATATTCGGATCTGACGGGGAAGTATATCATGTAATTGGCATTTTCCCTCAAGGAAATCTGCCTGTATATAAAGTAACTTTTTCTGATGGAAGTTCTTGTGAATGTTCGATAGATCATCTATGGAATGTAAGAGATGAGAACAGGAGAAGAAGGAATAATGGATATGTAACTAAATCATTGAAGCAGATTATTGATAGCGGTATATATCTCAAGTCAAGCGAAAAAAGAATAAGTTCAGGTAGAAAACCCGTTCCTAAATGGGAAATACCAATATGCAGCCCATTGCAATATAATGAGCGAGAATTGTTAATACCTCCTTATACTCTTGGGGCTATAATTGGTGATGGATATGTATGCAACTGTTCAAATGTTGGATTTTCATTCCCAGACGAAAAATTACACATCATGCAATTGATTACGGACGAACTTGATAATAGCATGATGATTTCGTGTAAAAGATTTGGAAATATAAACAGGTGTTTGTTGTCTAAAAAAGATTCATCGAACAGAAATCATGGTGCAAATGCTTATATGAAATCAATAAGGGATATGAGGCTTGATGTGGCCAGCGAACATAAGTTTATTCCTGAAAAATATAAATACAGTTCTTATAAGCAAAGAATGGGCCTTTTACGAGGATTAATGGACACTGACGGTTCCTGCACAAAAAACAAGACTAATTATCACACCATAAGTAAAAAGCTTGCATACGATGTTAAGAAACTGGTAGAATCTCTTGGAGGAATTGCCATAATAAAGTCATATGACAGGACATCAGAAGGTAAGAAAGTTGAGTATCAAGTCAACATACGTACAAATTTTTGTCCTTTCACCCTGAATTCAAAAGCAAGCTCATGGAGGGTAAACAAAAGATTTCTTGTAACAAGGTATATATCTTCGGTAGAATACATAGGTGATAAGCCATGTCAGTGCATACGGACTTCTGCTCCGGATGAATTGTATTTAACTAACGAATGTATAGTTACACATAATACATGCCAGTCTATTGGTATTGTTAATACCGCAAAGGCATACCCTGCTCTGGTAATCTGTCCATCTTCCCTTAAGATAAACTGGAAAAGAGAATTTGAGAAATTCGCCGGGGCCGAAGCTATTGTTCTTAACGACAATATAAAAGCTACATGGGGGTACATGCTGCAAATGCACAACATGGACGTTTGCATCTGCAATTACGAAAGCCTTCGCAAGTATTTTGTTTGGGAGTATAAAAAAGGCTACCGTCTGAAGGATATAGTATTCAGCCCATTTATCAGCCTGTTCAAGTCTGTAATTATCGACGAAAGCCACCGCTGCAAAGATCCGGGAGCGCAACAGTCTAAGTTTGTCGCCGGTCTTGCTGCCGGGAAAGAATATGTTATGCTGCTAACCGGTACACCGGTAGTAAACCGGCCCAGAGATCTGATAGCCCAGCTTGCTATTATGGACCGCTTAAAAGAGTTTGGAGGAACAAGCTATTTCACGGCCCGGTATGGGGATGGCGAAAATCTGACAGAATTGTCAGAAAAGCTATACGAAACATGTCTTGTCCGAAGGGAAAAGAAAGATGTTCTTACCCAGCTTCCGGATAAAACAAGAATGGATATCTATATCGACATAGAGAAGGAAGCACCACAAGAGTATTATGAAGCTTACAAGATGGCGGAAGAAAACCTGAAAGAGTATCTATTAACATACAAGTCATGTACTGAATGGCAAGCGCGGGCAAAGATGCGTAACAAAGCCCTAGTTCAGTTTATGGAGTTAAGATCTCTTGTTGGAATATGCAAGGTCAAACCTGTGATAGATTTTATCAAAGATTTTGTCGCAACAGGAAAAAAGATCGTTGTTTTCTGTTCATCTCATTCGATTGTTGATTCCATTAAAAAGGCTTTTCCGAAAGCGGTAATGGTTACCGGCCGCGAAAACTATGTACAGAAGCAAGCAGCGGTAGATGTGTTTCAAAACCGACCGGAAATCCAAGTGATTATCTGTTCTATAAAGGCTGCCGGTGTTGGAATTACCCTGACAGCTTCTTCTACTGTTTTGTTCATCGAACAGCCGTGGACCTATGCTGATCTTGTTCAATGCGAGGACCGTTGCCATCGTATAGGGCAGAAGGATAACGTAACCGTATACAATGCTCTGGGAAATAACAGCATTGATCACAGGATATACAATCTAATACAGAAAAAGAGAAGCATATCCAATCAGATCATGGCTTCTTCTGATGACATACCAAAGGATGAATATTATTTTGACGAACTTGTAAATCTCGTATTGAATGACACAAAAAAGCAAAATAGCAATACTTGAATGCCTTGAGTATGTAATATCTCTTTTCCCGGAAGCGAACAGAGGTTACAATGCATCAAGGCCATATCGTAAAGCACTGAAAGAATTTATCCGTGATAATAATTTAGACCATGAAAGAAAAGAAAATACCATTCCGGAGAAAATCTCCGCTTCGGAAGGTAAGACTAAGGAGAACAAGCAAAAGGCAGGAAGCACTGAACAGGAAGATATCGGCCATTAAGAGAGATCTTTCTCAAAGGTGCTGTATATGTGGACGTGAAGCGGTGGATCCCGCTCACCTTCTTCCGCGTTCAACTTATCCGGAATATTATGCAGAGAAATGGAATATAGTTCCAATGTGTAGAGAACATCACAGACTATATGACAATAATCTTGAATTCCGTCAACAACAGATCCAATTGTTTAACATCGTGCTGGAACATGATGAATGTGCAGCACACAGATATTTCAGAATATGAATATAACAAAATCAATAGCAGAACAAGTAGCATTAAGGATGATACAGCCTATTGCCGAACGCATCAGTAACGAAAATGATACATTAAACGAAATAGTGAATGAAATAGCTATTAGAAGTATTCCAAAACAAGTGTATAATACTTACAAAGAATATCCAAGATTCTTTATAACAACAAGATGTGTCTATCTGGTCAATGGAACACAGATTACTAGGGTTGAAGTCAAAAACTGGTTTCCTTCGGCTAGTTCAACTGGAGGATTGAACGTACCATGTAAACCCGAAGAAATGGAAACTGTATCAGAAATTCAGAATAGAATACAAGAGTTGAGAGATGAAAAAAGTAGAACATACAATTCGATTGTAAATACTCTTATTTCTTTGAAAACATCAAAAAAAGTAATGGAGTGTTTTCCCGAAGCGTATGAATATATAAAAGCGTATGAGAATAAAACAACAAATGAAGTATCTCTTCCGGTTGAGACTATAATGAACACAATCAATAAATATAAAAATAATTAAGTTATGGCAAAGAAAAAGAATCAAACCAGAGTAGAGACTAGAAAAGATGAAATTAGGGTTACCACAAGAGATCTCAAACAAATGCTCAACAAGTACCTTGTTCATAATCTGTTCAGGAAATGGACGGAAAATTTCATGGATCAAGATACCGGGGAAGTTGTAAGTCTTGAAAGAAACGAACTTATTCTTGAAGCCGGAACATATCTGGGTAAGGAAGAATGTTCTACTATCAACTTCTACATGCAGGCAGGATCAATCACGGAAGTGGAAGTATCTAACCAGAAAAGAATGGCATTCGAGAACGACCGAGACGCGCTAGTTCCTTACATCGCACAGGTCATGCTGGACAAGAAGAAAAAATTCCTGTTGAAGGCTCAAAATATTGATCAGGCAAGAGAAATAGTAAAAGACTATACAGAACTGAACTTTAAAGGCCCCTATCGTATAACTCTTCTTAAAGAATTTGACTATTGCACAATTCTGGTAGACAAGCTTTCTGTTACCCCAATCGACGAAATAGGCAAACTTGCCATTGAATTTTCTGATCTTTACTCAGAAGAACAGATCAAAGCCCTTATGGGAGAAGGTGAAGAAGATATTCCGGAACCTAAATTCTACAACATCGAAGCAAGAATAATACTCACCGGACCTAAAGAAGAAGATAAAGAGGAAACAAATCAGACGTTTGTCGTGGAAACCTATAATGCGGAACGTGCAATGCTAATCATTAATAAGTATCTCAATGATAAGCAGGATGAACTTGAAAAAGCCGCAAAAGAAAAAGGACGGGAATTCGATAGAAAGATCATTCACGCAAGTATAGAACAATCTTCCATCATTCCTGTGAACTCATATATTCCAGAAGAATTCAGTATAGCCTATGCAGAAAAATAGAATTAGCCTTACCGATTTTCTAAAACAACAGAAAAAATCATCTGGTAAGCATGATGATGAAGAACACCGCATACAATGTTCTTGTGTAAAATGGTTCAGGATGCAATATCCCCAATGCCAGAATATCCTGTTTGCTATTCCTAATGCTGCAAGAAGAACTCCCCGAATTGGGGCTTACATGAAGGATGAAGGTATGCTTCCCGGTGTAGCTGATCTCATATTTCTGAAAAGTAACCGCAATTACAGTGCGCTATGTATTGAGATGAAAACTAAAGACGGAAGGCAAAGCGAATCACAGAAGAAATGGGAAAAAGCTGCAAAGGAAAATGGAAGTCATTATATCGTATGCCGGTCGTTTGACGAATTCAGAAAAGTAGTAACAGATTATATCAATGATATGTAATGAACCGAAAATCATTCTTGCTATATCTCGATACGCTGGACGTTATTCAGGAACTTACCGATGCACAGATCGGTAAACTATTCCGGGCCATCGTATCTTATCAGCACGGACTTGATGATCCAGATAACAGAGAATATGAAGAATTGCTGTCCGGAGATTCCCTGTTAAAGATTGCGTTTACTCCTTTCAAATCCCAGTTTGACAGAGATTTTCTTAAATACAAAGAAGTATGCGAGAAAAGAGCAAATGCCGGAAGGAAAGGAGGAATAGCAAAGGCAAGTAAGGCACCTGCAGGACCGGTAAATCCGGTTCCTGCAAAGCCTGTTAAAGCTTTTGGAGACATTATCCAAGAACTTAATTCCGATCAGTTATGGATCGAACAAATGTGCCGTCAGTCCGGAATAGGCGCAAAGACTTTTCTGGGAATTTTACCGGAACAAATTAATAAGTTCTTTGACTATATCTCTGCAACCGGACAGGAAGATACCGTGCTAACCACATCTGATGCAAAGAAACGGTTTTTCTGGTGGTGGAAAAATCAGGGTATAGAATCTATTAAACCAACCAATAATGGAAGAAAAACAAACATTAGCACAAAACCAGATATTCAACCTAGTAAACCGCCTGAAAAAGACTATTCTGGTTCATTCTGAGTATGACTTGACCGACTTTGATGAATTTGACCGGCATTGCCTTATGATTGAACAGATAGGTGCTGCATACATGGGGCGAGAATTCAGGGAGTTTGTTATTGACAGTTACAATAAAGATGTTATAAGATTTCTTGTTTACTACTTCAACAACTGCAAGCTGGCTGAGAGTATCTTTCCCGACAAAGAATTTAAAGTTTACAAGAACCTTATGATCCTGGGATCTCCGGGAACAGGAAAGACATTGCTTATGCAGATATTCTCAGACTATCTTATGCTGACAGGAAACCCCAACCGGTTCTATAACGTGTCTGTGACCCAAATGATGAATTACTACAAGATGAACGGGCATATAGACCGGTATACATACAACGAGAATTCCGGCAAAGGAAGTATAGAAGGTGATCCATTCAACATCTGTATTAATGACATCGGTCTGGAAACAGAGAATCAGAAAAGCTATGGTACTTCACTTGATCTAGTAATAGATGAATTCCTGTATGCCAGATATGAGATATTTCAGAACCAGTTTAAGAAATGCCATATAACCAGCAATCTTTCACCTGATGAATTCAAAGAAAGGTTTGGATATCGGCTGGTAGACCGGTTCAAGAGTTTTAACGTAATACCTTTATTAGGAGATAGTAGAAGAATATGATCAGACAAGACCAGTTTCCCCTTACATCATATCCCGGAAAATCATTCCAGAAGGAATACAGGGGAACAGATATCGTAATAGTGATATCAGCAGGACGCGGGATAGACTGCATTGTTATGAAGGACAATAAGGTTTTCTGGAAAGATCACCGGAAGTTTATAAAAGTCAGTGACTATTTTAAACAAGCAGAACAACAAATAGATTTCTTGATCGAAGGAAGAACAGATTTACGCCTTCAAATGATGCAGCAGCAGCTTGATACGATTAAGGATAAAGCTATGCGTGCGGCAAAACAAGCTATGGCTACCGCTTTATCATTATCGAAAGATCGCAAAGATCTGATGGATTTTTTTGATTTTGAAATTAAAAAACAATTTGGGAAAATATGATAAACGATAAACTAATGTCATTTATGTGCTCAAGAATTCCTTTCGGATTGAAGGTGTTTTCTTCGGAATATGGAATTCTGGAATTGGAAAGTGTAAGCCGTGATGGAATGGTTGAACTTAGAGGGAATAATGAATATTCTGTTTATACCCAATTCTTTAACGTAAAACCAATATTATATCCTGCTGAAATGTTTTTGAATAATGCTGTTGTATGCGTCAGTCAAAGCACTTTGAAATATGTTATAAATGGTATTTTCCCATATTTTACCGACCAGCTTGGATTTGTCAATGAAGGTCTGGCCGTCTCGGTTTTCGATTTACCTTTTGATCCGTACATGAAATATGACGGGAACCAATTTAAAGTAGGGACACAAAACATAGTAAAATGATACCTCTGGGATTTATTACAGCCGTACAAGGCTTAGAATGTATTCTAGCCAAAACATATGACAAAAGTATATATATGGGAACAAAGTTAATAACACTTCCTTATTCTGAATATCAGGAATTACTTCAAAAGGCAAATGCCACCAATTACCAGTTGATTAAAGAATCGGAGAACATCAGGAAGGAATACGAATCACTCCTTGAGAAAAGCAATAATTTATACCAAAATTATTTTGAACTGTATACAAAGCAAAAAGAAGAAATCAAAGAAAAGGAACGAGTAATTTCTCAGCTTAAAATGGAGTTAAGCAAGAAATGGTGGAAACGTATCTTTAATCATAAAAAACTGGAATTATGACAAAGGAAGAAGCAAACAATATCATAGCAGAAAATGAAGCTATGGTGATCGGATGCACTTACAATGTGCTATTTACAAATGATATAGTGATAGGTCTTACGATAGAAGCTGTTGAATCTATCAGGAAATCTCCATTATACCGGTTTGATACCAAAAGAAAAGTAAATATAGTAGAGAAAGATCGCTTGAAATATGAAAGGTTGATAAATGAAGTAATTGGTAACACAAGTTCTTTCTTTGCTGACGCTAACGACATTTTTCTTGAGGATATTCAGAAGCATGTAGATATACTGTACTACTCGATTAAAAGAGAATTTGATAAAGTGAATTTATCTTTTTCCGACATAATAGCACGCATGGAACTTGCCAGAACATTGTGTGAATTCTCATGCCTTCAACTGGATAAAAGAGAAGAGGAACTTCAAGAGAAGGACAAGCGTTTCAAGAAATTCGGCATTGACTATTTACGTTTGACGAATCTTTTACGGTCGTTATCCGAAACAATGAAAACCTTAAATGTACCCTGTACGGTAAATCTTAATACTGAAGAATGTACAAAAGCAATTAATATATTATCTGTTAAACTTGCTGATGCGAATACAATCGCAAAAGCTATATCCGCATAAGTTATGAAGAAATCACAAGATCCGATAGTCCAGCGTAAAGTAGATCTGGAAGAAAACCCTGAAGGAACCATGCTCAAAGTATCTCAGCAAAGAGATCTGGAGGAAAACGGAAGATATGTTCCAGTTCCGGGAGATAAAAATCACACAATGATTTTCGTCCGTAATGGTGATGATCCAGAAAAGAGAATTGCTACATATCTGGAAAGAACTAGATATTAATCAAAACAAATATACTATGGATAAAGAAGATTATGTTTCCCTTAAAGTGGCAAAGCTACTGAAAGAAAAAGGCTTTGACGAATATTGTGAAGCGTATTATCATTTATGCTGCGATGATGCGACTGAAGAAGAGTGTTTTGAAAAATCTTCAGACAAGGAATTTAAGAACAGTAACAATAAATTCAGAGTAGGATCACCAACTTTATATGAAGCCCAGAAATGGTTAAGAAAGACATATAACATTGATGTACTTCCTATAATAAGACAGGAAAGCCCTAAAAAAGATTATTGTTGCTACATTTATAAAGATGCAAAAGTAATCAGTTGTAAGGTCGCTTATGGAGAAGATTTATATGAGTGTATAAATGATAGCTTAATTGAAGCTTTAAAATACATTTGATTATGAAAAATATAACCAAACAGCAAGCTGTTGAAATTATTAAGGAAGCATTTGATCTGAAAGATTTTAATAATAGAGAGGATGGTAAATCTTTTTACTGTGAGGATGGAGAAAATGTTTCCTTCTTCTTTGACAAAAGACAGTATGACAGATTCACAGTGATAAATACACTGATGGAATGTTTTCAAGATAAAAATATAGAGCAAGGCCAATGCCGTATAGAAAACATTACGTTGCTATATACTGTGGCACATGTAGAGAACAGGAATGTTAAGTGAATACCCTAAAGAAAGTAACTATGACAAATAAAGATATCGAAAAAGCAGCGGAAAGAAGCACGGAAGAATATGTAGAAAATGGAGATTTAAGAGGTTTTCGCGGTTCTTACAGATTGGGATTTATTGATGGTGCAGGCTGGCGCATTAATAGCGTGTGGCATGACATAAATGAGATACCTGAAGATGGTAGAATCATAGTGTTATTGGGGAAATATGGAACAATGATTATATATGGGCCTAATATGATGTATTATAGAGAAGCTGTAATAATGGATGGCGGGTTTCTAAAATGGGCTTACAAAGAGGATTTAATACCTAATACGGAGGAATGAATCATGAGTAGAGAGATAATATTCAGAGGAAAATCAGAAGTCACAAATGAGTGGGTTTACGGCTCACTTGTAAAGGTTGGGAACGAAAGTCATATAGTCGGATTTGATGAAGTAGACTTAGACGGACATCATCTAAGCTATTGCAGTGATAGACCGATATTCACGAAACAGGGAACAATAGGCCAGTTCACCGGATTGTATGACAAAAATGGAACAGATATTTACGAAGGAGATATATTAAGAAACGAAAGCTGCAAAGGTATTGTGGTTTATAAGAATGGAGCTTTCGTTTTAGATTTAGGAAAATCCTGTGGCTGTGTTTACTTATTCTGCCTTGATTCGCTATTAGTGGTTGGAAACATTTATGATAACCCGAACTTCTAAAAACAAAATGAATTATGAAAAGAGAAATAAAGTTTAGAGGAAAATGCTCAAGACAGAGTAAGTATGCAGGACAATGGGTGTATGGCAATCTAGTTGTTCCTGAAGAAATACAGGGAGATGAAGTTATGATCGTTAAGGCTTTATCCGATGATGCCAGTTGTACCTATCATGTAGATGTTAATTCAGTCGGCCAGTTTACAGGCTTAACTGACAAGAACGGAAGAGAGATTTATGAAGGTGACATAATTAAATTCCATTTTATGACCTCAAGCCCATCCACTTCTGAATTATTTCCGACAAAAAAGTTTTTTGGGGAAATAACAACAAATAAATATAATCAGTGGACGATACTCTCTGACGGATTAGAGATACATATTGAAAATGCAATCAAATACGGGGAGATTATAGGCAACATATACGATAATAAAGAACTTTTGGAGGAATAACTATGCTTAGAGGAAGAACAATGCACGTATATAGTCGTGACGGAGATATTTACTATGGCAATGTGATGTTTCGGAATATAGAGCCAATGACGGAAGAAGAGTATGACAAGTTTATAAAGGAAACTTTAGAAGAGCATTTTCCTAATTTGAAAGAAAAACGATATTGTATAATATGGAGGGATAATAATGCCAAAGAGAGAATTTAAAATGATTACGCAGGTACACAGCATGTAATTAACAATAATATATTAGAAATAATAGACTATTCCCCATACATTAATTGGGAGCAGAGAAGGTACGAAATAGCTAGGGAAATAATGGCGGCAAATCTCGCTAATCCTGATATTATGCAGTTTTTGACAACAAAAGAGGAATTTCCCTTCGATGCACTCTCAAAGGTATCGGTTAAGGCGGCTGATGCACTGATTGAAGAACTTAAAAAATGGAAGTAATATGGATTTTAATACATTAATGAAAGATATTAAATACGATATCGAGCACCCTAAATGCAAAAGATGTGGTAAAGAATTATATATACCTAGACCTCAAAAACATATTTATGAAAAATGGGGTATTATGGCATGGACAGCTTTTGTTAAACAATATGCTAAACATAATGGATGGTATGAACTTGAAAATTTGAATAGAAATTTAGTATGCGGAGAATGTCTAAAACATGATGATGTCCCTAATAGAATAATGCTTGAATCTTATGATACTTGGATTGAAAAGTATAACAAATGGAAAAATGAATTAAATATTAAGTAATATGGGAAAGGAAGAAAAAGCAATGAGATACGTGCAGGATAAGATGTTCCCGCACATTATTAATGCTTCACGAATAACTGATCCATGTTTTACGAGGGATGATCTGAGAAAAGCGTATGAATCCGGATATGATGAGGGCTATTCTGAAGGAAGAACAGAAAATCTACTTGATCAATTAAAAAAGAATAAAGATGAAGAAGCAGAATTGATCTGTAAGAGAAAACAGGATGAAGCGTGGACTGAATTTAAAAAGATTTTCTATAATATGGAGACAAAGGAAGATAAAGCAAAAAAGTATGCTGAAGGACTTAATAAAGTAGGCCAGTCTTTTGATATATATTATGTTGAGCAAGCTTTTCTGGATGGCTGGGAAGAATGTATGAAATATCTTCAATCTTTACCTTTAGATGAAGCTTCTAACAGAATTTTATATCATGGGACTAAAATAGGTGATAAATCAACTTTTAATGATTAAGTGATATGAGCAAGAAAGAAGAAAAAGCAAGGGAGTATGCCGACAAAGAGGTTAGACGCTACCACCAACATTTGGGAATAATTGAAAAGTACGGAATGGAAAGGGCGAGAATGTTAAGCGAGCATGAAGCATGGGAACTTGAGGAAGCGTATGAAGCTGGATGGAATGAAGCATTGAAGAATATATTGGTTGATGCTTCCAAGGAATTACCCGAATATGATGTTGATGTTTGGGTTATAAACGAAATGGGGTATCAATTCTTTTGTCATAGAAGCAATGATGAGCATGTAGTAAAATACAAAGATGATTGGTGCAATTACACTGGCTCTGATATTATAGCATGGATTAGACCTATTTCATTCGATGAAATACTGAGTATGAATAAAGATGTTTTGACACGATTAAAAAATAAGTAATATGGAAACAAAATATGTAAGAGTGCCATTTGATGTTGAATTATGATAACTGGGAGGAATAGATATGCAAAAGATAATGTTCAACGACAAATACGGCTTAACTAAAGCCGTATTGGAAGGAAGAAAGACACAGACAAGAAGAATTATCCCAAAGGATTTTTTCACTTTGCAATGGGACGTAAGGGATGATACTCTTGTTGTAGAGAACGAATGGGGTGATTTTATTGATATAAGAAACACCAAATTCTGCATGTTTAAGAAGGATGAAATTGTGGCGGTTGCTCAAAGTTACAAAGACTGTGGAGGTTTTATGGAGGATGGTACTCCAAGATGGGATTACATATCATGTATTGTCGGAAACAAAAATGCAGGTTGGTCTAACAAGATGTTTGTAAAGCCAGAACTTATGCCGCATCAAATTCGCATGAAAAACGTAAGAATTGAGCGTTTACAAGATATTTCGGATGAGGATTGCTTGGCTGAAGGAATAGAGTTTGACGCAAAAGCGAAATCATTTTATTGTGGGATGAATGTATTGAACAATTCTAAAATTTGGCTAGGTTGTAGCCCTCGTGAAGCCTATGCCACATTGATTGACAAAGTAGGCAAGAAAGGTGATTGGGGAAGAAATCCCTATGTATTTGTTGATGAATTTAAACTGATCAAATAATATGAATAAGAAAATATTAATCAGTAATTTAAAATCATTTATAGGCAGATTGAAAGCATGTTACTATATTCTTACACAGCCTAAATATTATGTATTTGCTTTTTATAACGAATATAAAGCAAGTGCAGTATATATAAAAGATCCTACTGATCGTATTGATAGGGCTATTGTTAATTTCTTAGAGAGTGAATATTATAAACAACGTGTAAAAAGTTGAATTATGGAATTTAAAGTCGGTGATATAGTAAAGGTAAAAGATATTCAGGATTTGATTAAAAGAGGTAGATGTGACGAAGAACTTGCACGCCAAATGTCAGGTGTAGAATTTATAATTAATGCGTTTGTTGTAAAAGCAAATCAATATGAACTTAAAGTCAAAACTGGTTTAACAGTATATTGTTATGAAGATGAAATCGAGAAATGCGAGGATATCGAAAATGAAAGCATAAAGAACGACCGGAAAGACGACAAGGTTATGATGGAACTTCTGCCTTGGCCGGAACTGGAAGAAGTCGGGAAAGTATACACTGCAGGAGCAAAAAAATATGGCCCCAACAAATGGCAAAACCTTCCAGACGGATATCAGAGATATAAAGGTGCCATGCTCCGGCACCTTACCGAACTGGAAAAGGGTAATGATGTTGATCCGGAAACAGGATGCTTGCACGCGGCACAGATTGTATGGAATGCAATTGCCATGTTGCACTGTAAAATGGAAGAAATGTCTTTAAAAAATAATGTTTGCAATGGATAGTTTGAATACGCCAGAAAGATTGCTTGATAGTTTTACACTTATAGCAATGAATGGGAGAGAAGTTAATGAAGTTGTCTACAAACATATAGCTTTAAAAGCTGTTCAAATGGCTAGACAAGAAGGATGGATTTGCCCTAAATGCGGAAAGGTTTATTCTCCCAGTGTAGATAATTGCTCAAGCTGCAATGGGGTAAAAGCAAGTCAATATGACAGGGAAAAGTTCCAAAAAAGACTACATGATTTAGGCATAAATATAGATAAGGTATGTCGTATAAGGCTTTATATACCAGATATTGATTCGGTTAAAATTGAGGATGAATATTGGCTTTTTAAAAGAGATGGTGCTGAATTTAAACTGAATTTTTCAGATATGTCAGTCTTGCAATATGTAAAAGACGAATACATTATAACAGCTCTTTCAAAAACATTGAAAGAGCTTATAAAAGGGCACTTAATATATTGATTTCCCCAACTTGTCAACGCTGTAATACAATAATTCAGTTAATTTGCTGGTATGGAAAATGTAAAGATACAATTTAAAGGAATAACCCGTAACACGGACGATGGAATATGCCCGGACGGGGAATGTATGGAACTGATCAACGCAAAGGTGAACAATTCCAGTATAGAACCTATTGGAAACCCCATTCAGCTAAAACAGACGGTTCATACATACAAGGAAATATATCACCATGCGAACGCTAAGAGATATATCGGGATAACCGAGGATGGTCAAATGTACGAAATGCCTGAAGATCTTTCTTCTGAAACAATTATGACGGAAGATGTAAAGGCTAAAAGTATACAATTCATAGGTAACACGGTGTCAGTATTAACTGACACCGGTGTTAAATACCTTCTGTTTAAAAACGATGGATATGCCTATCTGGGTGAACTTCCTGATATGCCCGGCATGACTATCAGGAAAAAACTTGCCGTAGTAGATGCGGATATAACAGAAGTATCAGAATTAAGCGACACAGAAGTAAGATATGGCAACTTTGTGAAGGTACTGAATAATGCAAACAAAAAAGGATATTATTGCTATGCTGCCGCCTTTTGTGCCGCGTTTCGTCTGTTCGATGGAAGTATTGTAAAGACAACAGAAATTCAAATACCTTTCCTCGGCTACGATGATATAATGTCATATAATTATAATTCATCTGATAGCGGAAGCGTCAGTGTAGAAATGAAAGGTGGGTTGAGTGATACCCAGTTCATTCAGGTAAATACGTCTAATGGTGCCAAAGCTGCATTGTTGTGTTTTAAGCCGGAATTTGTTTTTGACGACTATGATCTGTCGGCATGGGCAGATATCATTTTGAGCATTGATATTTTCTCTACTGACAGCCTTAGATTTAAAGTCAGTGATCTGTACGACAATATAGAATCCGCTACTACCAGAGCGTCTAATATAAGCCTGATGTATAATATTGCGGAATTGAAGATCGGAGAAACTACCATTGTACCCGACCTAGATGTATCATCCGACAACATGGCCGTACAGAAAAGCATGGTTGACGGATTTGGGTATAATCACAAGGTTAATGCTTCAAAGTCTTATTCGTACAATAACAGGCTTCATCTTTTCGGAATAACAAAGACTTTATTTGATGGCTATAAAATAGTAGCGGGGGCAGAAAATTATACTTTTGATGTATACACCTATATCCACACCTCTAACGGTGATAAAATTGTTCATTCATCACAAAGGGGATCTTACATTCCGTCATTCATAATTTATCCTGATAGCCGGGCATACAAAATTGTTGTAAACTGTGCTTCGATCAATAAAGGAAAAACTTTCCTTTTAAACAGTAGCAATTATTTCAATTTCTCTTATTATTGCAGGTCATTTCAGGACGTATTGATATCAACCAAATACCGGTGCAGGACAAGTTATTTCACCGACACCACTACTGATGATTTTGTAGATATGCAATACTTGGTACGGCCAACAGATAATATTGATTATTCCAAAGATAATATATTATTGGCTTCCAATGTAAACAATCCGTTCTACTTCCCTGCTGATCAGACCTACCAGTTTCAGACACCTATTGTCGGGGTGCAGTCAAATGTGATAGCAATGTCTCAGGGCCAGTTCGGCCAGTTCCCTTTGTATGTGTTTACAAAGGACGGAATATATGCAATGTCTGTCGGATCCGGAACACTGGCCTACTCCACCCAGACACCGGTAACAAGAGACGTATGTAACAATCCGGATTCTATATGTGGGCTTGATACAATGGTAGCCTTTTCTACCGAAAGGGGCCTTATGGTAATAGATGGTGCTACTACCCAGCTGATATCGGAAAAGATATACGGATTTCTGCCTTCATGTTCCATATCTTCACCGATCATTACCCGTATACTCGCTGTTGCCGGTCTGGATTCATGCCTGTCAAGCGTTGTGTTCCCGGACTATCTGGAAACGGCAAAAGTGGGATATAACTACGAAACAAAGGAAGTCGTGGTAGCAAATGGGGATTTCCCCTACTCTTATGTATATTCCCTTAAAACCGGAGAATGGCATAAGATCTCGCAACAGATAGATTCTTTTGTGAATTCCTATCCGTATACCTGGGCAATGATCGGAACGCAAATACTTGATCTGAATAACATGCACCGGAGTGTTTCAAAGATAGCCCTTGTTACCAGACCTATCAAGATGGGAACACTTACGCATAAAAGAATACTCCAGACCGCCTTGAGAGGAATAGTCAAGAGAAGCCTGTCGGATCTTTACATAAAGGGAGAACCGGTAATGTTCAGAGGTGAAGGAGTAGATATCTTCTCTGATGTCGGAATGTACATTCTGGCTTCCAATGATGCGGAACATTTTGAACTTGTTGCAAAGAAAGAAAAAATGATTGATATCCGGGATCTTGTCACTAAGATGAACAAGAGCAAACCATACAAGTATTTTATGATATGCCTTGTCGGTGGTGTACGAACTGACGTTTCAGTGAACTACATTGAAATGATGGTAGACGAAAGCTTTACCAACCGGCTCAGATAAAAAAGGGGAAGTGAAAACTTCCCTTTTTTTATATCCCCATTTCTGCGGCCCTTCGCCTTACTTTGGGTGCTAATGCACAAATACTGTTTTTAAGCCGGTCCAATGCCTGATCCTTTTCTGTCGGATCTACATTATAACCGTTGTCCGAAAGCCATTTGTAGGATATGTATTCTACCATGTAATCACCCAGAAGCCGGTCAACACATTTGGTTATCTCTTCCTTCTTAGGCCTTTGGCTGGTTATTTCGATACTGTCCTCTGTGATTATAACTTCTACCAGCCTTTTCTGGGCATAGAAGTTTATTTCGTTCAGGGCTTCATCAAAATAATCTCCCAGAATATCCGATTCGTCTTTGCTTGCCTGAATGATTTTTGACAAAGGATTTTCCTGCTTTTTGGCTTCGCCGATATAGTAGGTTTTAGTGAAAACCTTGTCTATTATTTGCTGTTTGTTCATGTCCTTTCAGGTTTAAGTCGTCTGGCCGAAAGCTGAATAAGTTCCGTTTCCAGACGGATCAGTTTTTCATCAAATTTCTTTGCTTCATCGGACTTGACTGTATTAAGCCAGTTCCGCAAAATGGAAGTTGACATATAATTCGTAATATAATCTACAAGCTGATCCTGCAGGTCCGGTGTGTTGGCTGCGGCTTTTATCGTAAATGTGATATTTTCACCTTCATTGGAGTAGCTTGTCTCTCCCAACATTCTTGACAGCAGGTTACAAACAACCGATGTAGCATCTGACACAAAATCTTTCAAAATCGGATCATCATCATCTGAAGCCTGTATCTTTGCGGATATTTCCACCAGACGGGGATCTGATTTCGCTGATTCACCGATGTAATATGCCTGATCCTTTACTCTTAACAGGAGATCTTTTACAACCACCTGCGGTGTTAAACTTTTACTTCCTTCCATTATCTCTGCGGTTTTTTACGTTCACACAATAATTTTTTTATGTTTGTAGCATTAATTACAACTTTGTCTGCATAATACTTCACATCATCCCTGTTGGTCATGGCAAACCATCTTTGACAGATTGAGTTAGATATATAGTTGGTCAGACACTGGGTAAGTGTAGTTAGTGCCGCGTCTTTCCAGTTTACAGGAAGATCAAAGTCTATGCTTATTTCTCCCTCTCCAAAAGACAAAGTACCATACGAAGATATTACATCACTTAATTCTGCGGCAGATTCCTTCATAAGCGGCTGGACAATCTTCATTTCATCTTCCGTAAGCGAAAGCTTGTCTATATTATCCAGAGCCTTTCCGGTGTGCGCGGTTATTGCATACACATCTTCGTATATCTTACTTTCCTGAATTGTTACGTTTACTTCCATAATTTCCTGATAAAAAAATAATATATCAGATAACCGGATCCGGCCAGAACTAAAGACCATAAAACCCATGATATCCATACCGGATTTATTTTCTTCTCTTCTGTCTTGCTATATTCTGTTTCCGTATAGGTAGAATCCCTTATGTTAGATCCGGACTTGATCTGTTCCTGACTGAATACTTCCGTCTCGTTCCGGGAATTTCCGGTGTAATCTGTTTCTGTCTGAACAGTAGAAACAACATGCTGTTTTCCTGTGCTGTCTGGTTCTGAAAAGAACGTCTCGGTCTTTTTGATCTTATAATTTCCAAAGACTACTTCTTTTTGGAATACATGATCATTCCTAGAGGAAATAAGAGAATCCGATTTGCTTCTCACATTCTCCAGAGAAGTGATCAGTGTTTCTTCCGATTTGTACTTTCTGGAAGCACAGGCTGTAAAAAGCAATAATACTATGAATGCAAATACTTTCATGCTTCAAATTTAAAATCGTTGATACGGTTCATCCAACCTTTCCTAAACTTTTCGTTGGCCGGTCTTGCCTTGCAGATTTCATCAATGAACTTAATACGGTCATTCTTGATCTGGAAGTACAAAGACATGGGATCCATTGCGTTCAATGCAGCAATAGTCTTATCACCTACAATTCCATCAACCGTTACGCCAAGTATTTTCTGGGGCCTTTTAATTCCATGAACACCGGAAGCCCACACCCAATCAACAAGTATATTGGCAACAGACTGATTTTCTATCCGGTCAGCCTGCCATCTGTCCCAGTACATGGTTTTGAGAACTTCCGTCCATTCTTCATCACTGATGTTTTTCAGATCGTCAACAGAAGGATCTGGAAGCCCTTTCCTTTTTCTGTATTCCTTGTATGTGGTAAGGGTTATTCCTTTGTTGGTTGCTCCACCCAGATCATCCGGATCGTTTACAAAACCACCTTCCCATTTCAGGATAAATGGTTTCAATTTATTCACGTTTGCCATTGTTTACCTCCTTATCTTCTTTTAAAATGCACTTGACTTCTTCATCATTTACGTCTACTGCCTTTTTCACAAAGACACGTGCGGCTCCAAGCATATCAATCTTGATCCCTTTAGGTTTAAGAATATTGCCTATAATGCTGCATAATTCGATAAATGAGACCAGCAAACAGGCGTATACGTCGATATCCCATCCTTTACCGCTTGCTACATTAATCATACAGACCGCACATACAAAAGCAAAGTATGTGGTTATTTTACCCATAGTGGCGCGTATAGCACGCGAAAAGCGAACCGTCTCACCCATAAGAAGGCTTTTCCTTACGCCAAATGCCAGATCTGCCATGATAACAACAAAACTAACAATTAACCAGGGGATCATGTGTTGTAATGATTCCATGATAAATGCAGTTGCTACACTGGCAAAGCTTCCTTGAATTGTTCCTGAAATAATACCTTTTTCTTCCATGTTGTCGTGTTTTTGACAAAAATAGTAATTATATGCAAAAACAAAGAAGAGGTACAAGCAATTATCTAACCGCCTGTACCTCTTTGATAAACATATTTCCCAATTCAACTACATAGGGGAATTGCTGTACATTTTCCCTTTGAAGTATTTCCTTACATTAAATCCCATGTCTATGTCCTTCAGCTTTTCTACGGCTTTCCGGTAGCATGACAAAGCCATCTTTTCATTGGGAACTTTACGGGGATCATCATAGCCCATATCCATAGCAATGCTCAGACCGTGATCACTATAACATACGTTTGCTGTAACGTACAGGGCGTATGAATTATAGTAAGGCTTTTCTTCAATCACACCGTTAAGAGATTGAACCGCTTTTGTGAATACTTCATAGGTCCAGTGGAAACCTTTTGTCCCGTCCTGATTAACCGTCCGGTTGCTGATGTTTACAGCTTCTTTGTCCGAAAGATAATTCTTCCAACATACTTCTTCAAGGTGTGACAGCCAGCTTTCTGCCAGATCCGGATGAACTTTTGCTACTTCTTTGAAAACCCACATTTCAGATTTTCCGAAAATCTTCATGTTGGCCGGATCCTTTGAGGAAACCATCTTGTGATAGAGTTCCTCGTATCTCTGTATCATTTCGTCCGCTTTCATCATATCTTTTGTTTTAAGTTATCCCCACCAAATACTGGTGGGGAGTTTTTAACATATACTACTTATGCAGGATATGTAGCGGCAATGGTCAAGGGGGTTGCCATACTTACACCGTATGCCAAGTTGCAGTTGCATTTATCTTTAATGTTGTCAGGACTGATTACTGTCTGCAATGCTGTTAGTGCAATTGTAGGCACTGCATTTTCGGCTCCGATAAACGCCACTCTAAACTGTTCGTTAAACTGTTTAGGAATTGCCCTGCAAGAACCTTTAGGGGTGTAGAGAAAGCTTCCTGCTGCATTGATTGTTACTACCGTTTGAGTGCCGGTTGTTGCCTGGCTTAATACGGAAAATGTTACGCCTCCAGTGGGCATAATAGAACCCGTTGCACAGTAAGGCTGGCATACGTTTCTGACAATATCAACTAAATACTGTTGTGATGTTGCCGCAATTGTGATAGGTGCTAATGTTACCATATATCCAATTATTTTGTGTTTGGTGCAGGACTTTCAGCCGCCTGCGCTTCGGCTTTCTTTGTATCACTTGTTTTTACTACGTAGTCTGTCGTTTGGCCTACCGGAAGGTTGTAGTTAAGCAAATTCTTCAGTTCTGTCAGATCTTCTTTGTTAAAGGTCAGTTTACCTTCCATAAGTTTCAATTCGCCTGATTCAAGGGCCTTGTCAACAATCCCGTGAGCCATAGCCGGGATAGATTCATCAGGCACACTTGAAAGGTATTTACCCAGCATTGGCTGCACAATGCTATTGGTGATAGGTTCTATCATGGGTGCCAGTTCTTGAGTAAGTGACCAGTTGGGAGAAACAATACCCATCTGTCTTACTTTATTCTCAATCATCTGTAATGCCGGGAATGAGGACATTTTTGCTTGTGAAAGCTGCAACACAACCGGCTGTAACCATCTGTTCAGAACCGCCGCTAGTATCTGAGAGTTAGTATATTGCATAATGTTTGTCGTTTTATAGGCCGGAGCGTATTTAAACGCCCCGGCCATTTAAAAATTGATTTTACTGGTTGCTGCAACAAGTGTCGCACACTTTGTTCTGCGGAACAACCAACTGAGACAGAGATTGCAGCTGTGCAATTTGCTGGCCCAGACAGCTGATGTTGGCAGTAGCAGTAGCGTTGTAAGTAGCCTGCTGCAAGTTGACAGCGTTCTGTGCGTCTCTGAAGTTTTCCAGTCTGGTAGCAACCTTACCGATTTCACCCTGCAAGTAAGCAGTAGCTTCAACGATCTTCTGATCAGTGTACACCTGAGAACGCAACAGGGCATTTTCAGATTTCAAAGAATCAGCTTCGCGAGTAAGGTTCAATTCGTAACGGTTTACAGCCATGTTTTCAGAACAGCCGCAGTTGTTCCCTCCAAGAATGTTACCCAAACCGCCGTTCTGCAAGAATGAAAGGATACCTGCAGAAGCTCCTACCGTGTTGTAAATACCCTGTCCCTGTCCGGTGACATTGTAGTTCTTGCCGTTTACATCTAATGTCATAGTGTTGTGAATTTAATTTGCCTTCTTATTGCTTCCGGCATTGCAAACTAGGATAATTATCAGTATCTTAGATGCAACAAAATTACACGACATGGATAACACAGAAAATAAGGAAAAATCCGTATTTTTAAAAGCGGATAATGTAGATGCAGATCTTCAAGAAGTAAAACCTGATGAAGTTGAGGAAGATCTACTAACAAAAAGAGAGAAAGAAATTTTGGAATGGATTGGTCATGGTAAATCACAAAAGGAAATTGCAGAAATACTTCATCTGGCTCCTAAAACCGTAGACAAACACATTTCAAATATGAAGGAAAAGTACAATATCAGTAAATCTACTGAAATGATGGGCCTTTATACGTGCGTAAAAAAGTCGAAGAAATTCGATGTTGAACTTCTTCGACGGTATGGTTTACAAATATTCTTTATATTGATTAATCTGTGTGATGGAGGCACACCTCGTCTGTAATTCGGTAGAATATCCTAAAAACAAGAAAACATATAATACCGGCACAACTTAAACCGGTAGCTATAAACATGTAGGATATACTGTCAATGATGTTCAGGTATTTTGCAAATCCGGACAAGTTGTTTAACAGAAGGCAGGCTATATTTGCCATATGCCATTTACACAATCCGGATGAATAAGATATTATTCTTGCAATAGTAAAAAGTGAGCATCCACCTATAAGAGAAAGAATGAAGGCCCTTCGATCATATTCTTCCTGAGTTATTATAGGCTCTTCGGAGAAGTAATCACACGTATATGTTATGGAGAGGATGCACAAACATAACGAGTAAACAAAGGGTTCATATAGCTTTAAAAATATCCTTGCCTGTTTATTACGAAGCAAGGATATTACTCTTCCGATGATCATTTTTTGTTTCTGTCTTTAAGATCACCTGGTCCGACATATCCTCCACCTGCCGGATTTTTTACTTCTTTCGGTTTCTTCGCCATATAAAAGAAATTTTAAGTTAAACATCACGACTACAAATTTACACAATAGTGCATACATTATCAAATAATAGCGAGATTTTTTGCAGAATCCGGTTACACCTATACTTTTTGAACAAATCCACCACTTACAAGGTCTGCAAGGTTATGAGTTACCTTGTTGCCTGTATTTCTGATACACTTATATACTACTCCACTTTGGGTGTAATACTTGCCTTCTTCCAGTATCATTCCCTGCCACATCGGATTTAACTCTTCGTTGTAGGGTATCGGGTCTTCCAATGTTCCTTCGTGATCTTCTACTACTTCAACCCATAAAGACGACTGGTTCCCCGGAGACCAGTTAGATTGCGTGGTGTGATCCTGCACTACTTCGTAAAGTTTCCCGTTGTACTTATACTTTTCTCCCTGTTTTACCTGAACGCTGTCTGCCGACCATTCGGGATAAAACTCTTTAACCGACAATGCTTCCTTGTTGGTAAGATTGAGTGTGCCGATAATCTCATTAACCATAGCGACATCTTTTTTCAACCGTTCCAAATCTGAATGCTTCGGCATCACTCCACTTTCAGCAGTCCAAATCTCATCTTCCTGCACTTCTTCGTCTGTTCGTTTCCATATCTGCACGAAGCATACATCGTACTCCCTGTAAACACAAAACTCCGCATCGGACGGCTGTTCCACTTCGCAAACAGGTTTATATCCTTGTGCGATAATTTCCTCTTCGGTAAGCTTTCCGCCCACCTGCACTCCTTTTTCCACTTCAAGCGTCTGAAGTGTTCCTTCTGTAATTTTTCCGTACTTCATGTTATTAATGTTTTTAAATATTGCTATCAATTGTCCGTTATGCTCGCATATATGCAGGCTCGCGGAGCTGTAGGGGGAGCCTCCTTTTCGGATAGTACCTTGTCGGCGGTTTGAATATGGAAGCATAGTCGTTCAGGTTTAGATATGATGTCTTGTTTGGTTTATACTTGTCTTTCAGCACACAGACGAACCTGCCGTTCTTGTTGCGGAAATACAGCCATTCGGAGAATGTTTCCAGAGCTTTCTTTGCTATACGCTTTTTGATGTTGAAGGACGCTGTTCCTTTCATCAGACCGAAATAGCTGTTTATGCTTTGCATGACGTGTACGGCGTTATCGTACGACGGCATCCGGCTGTATTCTTCTATCGCTGTATGGAGGGCATGTACTGTACGGTTGGATATGTAAATACGGTTCAGCTTTACTACCTTTCCGCAGAACTTTACTCCGTGTAAGGCCGGCTGTATGTAGAATTTATCGGGATGGACTTTGAGTTTCAACCGCTCGGCTACTTTGATGAATACTTTCCGGGCATGGATTATTTCGGATGCGGTTTCTGCCACCACGCATATATCATCTACAAACCGTGTGTATCTAACTCCGGTTTTTATCATTTCCGCATCGGCTTCGGCCATGACGAGGTTTGCCAACAATTGGGAATAGAAGTTTCCAATCGGGAGTCCTTTTTCGGGCGGGAGTCCGAAAAGGCTTTTGTTGGGCGGTACTTTATCCCACATTTTTATATCGGAACGTCGCTCGCAGTCTGTGGCCGGATTATGCTGTATCAGGGTGTGAAGCAGGGGGAGTTTTTCCTCCTTATCGGGCTTGTCGTAGTACATATCGGCGTATTTCCGCAAGATGCGGTATGCTGTTTCCTTGTCTATCGACATAAAGAAGCCTGATATGTCCATTGTGGCTACGAAGGCTTTCTTTGTGTAGCCGTCCGTTATATCACGGATGTTCCGCTGTATCTGCTCGATGGCTGTAGATGCGGAATGTCCGATACGGTTGCCGTGGCTTACATCACCATTGGCTTCATGGACTTTCTCGCATATCTCTCCAAGCATCGGGGCAACGTAGTGGTGCACGATGCGGTCGGTGTAGTTTGCTGCGAAAACTTCTCTATACACAGGGTAGTCGAGGACAAAGCAGATGCTTGTCTGTGGCTGATATCCGTTGTCTATCCTGTTTATCAATTCATAAATACGCGACAGGTTGAAATGGAACGATGCTGCTTCGAGCGATGCGTGCTTGTTTTTGTAACAGTCGCTTTCGGCAGCTATCCAGGCGGACACTTTTTCTGATAAATCGGAGGCGGGCACCACACTATAGGTGTTGTTCGTGTTGTTGTTGTTCAAGTTGCCATTGCCCATGTTCACATACCAGGCATTGTTGCCATTGTTGCGGACACAACTCCAGACGTTGCCGCCCAGGACTTCTGCCCTGTTGATCGAAATAGCTTGCTCACTGCAAGCACAGGGACCTTTATCATTAAACAGTTCTGCCGACATAGTTCAAGACTTTTCGGTTCTGACATTCTTTATCCTCGCAAGCGAAGATAAAATGTTATCGCACAAAACGTCTATTACAGACGCTTTCTCTTTGCTGCATCCTCCAAGAGCCACTATCAAGTATATCCCAAACTGCAATTCGTATGTCAGTTCTGTAGCTCTTTTATAATAGTCCATTCCGCGGACCTGACGCATAGCGTAACTGAAAAGCAATGCGCCTTGCTTCAGCATTGGGTCTATATATGTTCTGCTTATGACCTTATAAGCTTTGCTATTGATTTCTATGAGACAATTATTCAGGCGTATAACGTCCTGAATAATTGGTGCATCCAAATGTTTCCTCCCGGATCTGTTCATTTCTATTGTCGCGTATTAAATGTTAATATATTTTAATGCAAAAGTTGATGAGCCGTGCTCCGCACGGCTGAGATAAATCAAAAAGCGGAGGCGGGCACCGCACTACAGGTGAAGTACGTGCCGTTGGTGCCCAAGTAGCCATTGCCCACGTTCACAAACCAGGCATTGTTGCCACTGCTGCGGACACAACTCCAGACGTAGCCGCCCAGGACTGCAGGAACTCCCCATTTCTCATAACTGTTAAGATAGTTTATTAATCCTGAAATTATGCTTTTGTTTGTCCAGCATGGATATAATTCTTTCTCTCCGGCCATATATTTATTTTCAAGAGATTTAATGTAATACACAGCATGAGAGTCCGCCATATTCCAGTCATAATTTGTACTGGAATTGCCGGGTCTGCTTATGTATGGGGTAATGATATACCAATAACCGTCAACGGTAATTGCTTCTGCTCCTTTTGCTCCCGGAGAAAGAAGAGGTCGTTCGGCAGAATTTACTCCGGTGTCGTTCATGTTTACACCGTTTGTTTTCTGCTGTTCGTACAGCCATTCAGCATATTCAGGTTTGAAATAGTATGCGTTGTTTACCGAATGCCTGTTATTTGTATTGTACATTGCTTTCAAGCCTGTATTCTGGCCGTTTACGAAGAAAAACATATCTTCGCCTGCCTGAGCCTGTGTACCTGACGAGTTCAGGATTTCCAGATCGGTTATTGTGCCTTCTGCTTCAGAAGATGTTATGCCGCTACAGATAGCAAACCTGTGGCGAAGCCATTCATTCTGTACATACATGGCTTCAAGACGTTCGGCGTAATTATCCGCTATCATAGCATTTACATTGCCGCAATTCTTTTCCATTATCCAGCGTTGCCTGGTATTGCCGCTGTAAAGTTCAAGCTTATCGTCTTCAGTTACGGTTACGCTCCAGTCGGCTGCAAAGTGACTTCCTACGGTATGTGTGCCAAGGTTTTCATCTACTGTCCCATGATAGTCAGTACCTTCGCGTACGCCGGTCATCTGGTCGTATTCATAAACTGAGTGTTGCATAGTGTTTGATGCTTTGTTTGTGGTACCGGATGTGGCGTAATATTCACCCTTCCACGGCCAATAAAGAATGGCTCTGATACCGTTACATTCCAAAGAAAAACCTACAGGAGGAGCAATGAGTTCATTGTCAAAGCCGTTGGCCACGCTTCGGTCGTTCCATTCTTTTACTGTGTAATGTTTCAGGTCTGCATCTACAATCTTGATATGGTCGTTTGTGGCTATCGCTGCAGTCTTTCCTTCACTCGTGGTGATAATGGTCGAACGTACCGGCAGTATCAGCATTTGCGATTCAAGGGCGTATTCATCCACTGTCGGAATGGCTGCTATTTTAGCCGGGTATTCGGAAAGGATTTCTCCGACATTTTCCACTCCTTTTGCCTCAATAGCTGCCTTAATCGCAGCTTTACTGGCTAATATCTTGTTTAGTTTGTCTGCTGTTGTTCCCATTATATAACTTCTCCGTTTATACTGTCAAGGATTGAGTTGATATCTCCTACCTGGTCGATTGTCGCATACTTTTTATCTGCTTGTAAACCCGTGATAAAGCCGCTTACATCGGGAATATCACTGGGTTTGGCCAGCTGGTTTGTTTCAATAAACTTGGGCTTTCCGCTTCCGTCAGAAACGTAAATCCTTTCCTTTCCTTGTATATTGCTAACCTGTTCGGTCAATTCACTTAATTTCTTTCCTTGTATTGCCATAATGTCGTGTTTTAAAATTTCCAGTAACTCCTGTTAATTCCTTGCGGCTGCTCTCCTTCAAGCTGGAAGTATGTACCATCTTCCATAAGGAAGGGTGTTCCGTCCTCCATAAGAAGTGCATCCGTTATATTCTCTTCCGGTGGTGCCGGAGATCTGTTACTCTTTATGTCACCAATGACATTCGTATTGATAACAGATCCTATAATGTTTGTTTTCATGCTGTCGTGTATTCTGCTGATGTTACTTTGGAATAACTGATAACCTTGATCTTTTTCGGGATAAGAACCTGTATATCCACATCAATCACGGTTTTGTTGGCATATCGTTCTGCTTCAATAATATCAGCCCATTTCTCACCGCTGGTTTTCTGCATGATATTAAGCTGTGCCGCTTTTTCCCTTTCTATGTGAAGGTTGAAGTCTGATGATACGGATATCTCATCGGATATCCATGCAAGTCCGTTCTGTGTAAAATTGAGTTGTGCCATAATCGTTTTATTTTGTTTTCACAAATATAGTAAAAAAGCCTGCCGATTAATATAGCAGGCTTTGTTTTAGGAAATAAATACCATTTATCGCAAGTATCTGTTAATCAAGCATGATTTTCAGGAGATCCAGTTTAGACATAGGCCACTTGTTTTCCTTTGCCAGTTGGATTGCTCCTTCATCGGAAATCTTTTCAAGAGTTACTTCTACTTCCTTTTCAAGTTCCGGTTCACAGGCTGCATCTACTTTCTTCTGGTAAGGCGCAAAGAAATTGTTAAGTTCTTCCTTTTCACTCTCCGGAAGTTCATTCCACTTGCGGGCCTTTTCCTGCATTTCGTCAAAGTTCTTAGGCTTGAACTTTTCCTGTGCATCCTTCAGAAGTGCATCATAGGCTTCCACATGCTTGCGCATTTCCTTCCGGTTCTTAATAATACTGACTGCATCTTTGTCGTTTACACTTGTGATCACTGCATCATCCAGCATTTTGTATGCTATTACTACGCTTTTAAGTTTCATAGAGATATAATTTTAGTTTGCTACTTCTACATAAATTCCTACAAGTCCGGACAAGTCCTGATATACGGCCTGTTCGGTATTTCTGGTACATTTGTACGTGATACCATTCTGGGAGTAATACTTTCCTTCAAATAACTCCATGTTGTTATTGTACGGAATAGGATCTTCTTTTGTCCCGGCATTGGTTTCGTTGATTTCTTCGTACAGTGCTGCCGTATCAACACTAGGCGGTTGGTTTTCCAGTACATTTTCAATAGTCTGTTTCACTTTATAAAGCCTGTCCTGATAAAGCACCTTGTAATCTTTTTCAAGTTTCTGATTGATAAAATTCTCCCAGGCTGGGTACAGGTCCTTAAACTGCAAAGCCTGTTCGTCTGTAAGATTCATGGCGTTGATCTGTGATGCAAACAGCCCTATCATCTGATTTACCTGTTCTTCCGGATAGACTACCTGACCTCTTGCAGCTTTCTTTGCCTTGAAGATACGTTCCGCATCTTCTTTGGTGATCTCAGTCCATTCATCGTTACTTTCATCCAAAGGGATATATACCTGTTTAGCCACTACCCGATCTTCATCTTTTGTTGCGGAAGATTGCGTAAGAAACTTCCCATACATCGGGGATATCCACTTTCCTTCTTGTTCTGTTCTTATTTCCATAATTAAAAATCTGTTTTTCTTATTGTAACTTCAAGTCTTGATAATTCTATATAACTGGAATTCCACCATATAACGACAGCTTTAGTTACACTTTCGTCTATGTCGTTTGTGGTAAAATCGAAGCTGGGAACTATCGGGTAATATCTTATCTGTCCAGCGGCTACTGTCAATTCTCCAGCTGGGCCAGTTTCGTACCACGGCTGCTCATACTTATAATTGACATTGCCCGACTTGTATCTGTACACTGCAATCTTACTACCAGCTTCCAGCGTACCTCCTGAAAATCCAACGGCTGTAATACCAAACGTAATGTTGTACAGGCGCAATCTCTTAATATCGGAATTGCTTTGCAGAACCTCACCACGCGGAGTAATAAAGTCGTATGGTTTGGTAGAAAATACTTTAACTTTATACAAGGTTGTTGTATCTTCCGTTGCCTTCATGTTTCTGTACCTTCCCTTTACATCTTTTGCCATAAGGTGCATACATACGGTATCTTTAGGGGACATTCCGATAAACTCCAGATCTTCCGCGCTTATCTCCAGCATTGTCTGATGTTTAGGTTGAAACTCTACCAGTTTGTAATATCCAGTTTTACCCTGCACCCAAATTCGGAACACCAAAGTAACACCGCCTGTTACATCGTATATATCGTTAAGAGTAAGTTCAGTTTCTCTCTTTTCCGGCATATATATCGGCACTCTCAAACTTTGTCCTATTACAACATATTCCGGCACTACCAATGTGATCATATCACTTGTCGCTTTTGCATCATACCCGGCAAAGTCCCCTAACCGGTAAGGTGCATTTTGACCACCAGGAACTGGTATATAAGACCATGGAACGTCATTTGGAGAATTGTTTTCCAAATTATCAATAATAGGAATGTTTATATTACATGTTCCATTCTTTCCGATCCACCATTTATCTTTGATAGTAACCAGTTGACCGTCCCAGGAATCAACGACAAATGCTCCGGGGTTATCTCTCGTAAAGTTTACAGCACCAATATCAGAAGGCTTATATTTTGCAAACATATTAATGTTTGCTCCGCTTTGAAATGCTGTAATAGCATTGTTGTTTACAACGCCGCCATTAAAATTAAGAGTATCGCGAATATCATCCCATTTAAGGTTTGATGTTGGGAGGACATCATGGACTGTCAATAAAGATGGCATATCATTTGCAAAAGCAGCAACGGCCCTTCTTGATTTAACGCCGATGTGCATAGCTGTCAACTTTGCAAGAGCTTCAATTGTACCTTTATAACCTTCTGAAACTAATATATCGAAAGATGTAGATAATTCAGCATCATCAATTTCGACAACTCTTTCAAGATACTTATCGTTATCTTTATATTCACTTGGAATATCTTCACCTTCTATAAAGCCAGCATCTGCTACCTTATTCCCGTCTATTATCCCTTCTTCAATGGCTTGAAGATAAGATATTCTTCTTGTTATGTCACTACCGGGAGCGATAGGTACTTCTACCATATCGCCTTCCCGTTTATCTATGTATAACGTAACTTTCATTCTTTTTCCTCCTTACTATTAAATTTGCATGTAGCGTCTTTATACACTACAAGATTCCCTTCTACGTCAAGAGATCCCTTTACAGTAACATGACCTTTGACAAGTAAATCTCCTTCAATAACCCCATTATCCGGGATCAATACTTGTTTCTCCACTACTTTTGTTACAATCTTCTCGGTCGGAATGTTCAACTCAAACACTCTGATCATCCAAAGTACGAACTTCTTCATAGCCTAGCTTTTTAAGTTGTTTCTCTAAATATTTAACTCTGTTCTCAAGTTTCTTGATTTTCTTATCGGTTCTTGTTTCATAAGTTAGCAAGTGTCTAGCTGTATGTACAGCGAATGTATATGCTACTGTTGCGTAGTCCATAGTAAGAAGGTTGTTTTTTTCTTCTACAGCCCAAGGGAGAATAGTTTTTGTATATTGTGCAGATCCACCGATATTAAGTCTATCGCATCGCATTCCTTCTTTATTCCAATGATATACAAATGAAGGTGCTTTAGCAATATCTAATAATGATAATTTAACTTGTTGTACAATTGATTTATAACGAATATCAGATCCATATAAAGTTACCCCACCAGTAACAAGTAGATTTCCTTCCACATATAAATGATTGTTTGCACCATCAAGTGATATAAACATTTTTGCCGCTCTATTAGAACCTTCATATTGATATACTCCTAATCTCATTTCTCCCCAGTTATTATTATAATTTCGAACACATCCGATAATATAAGATGTTTGCCATCCACTGGCTGCTGAATCATACCATCCCAATATATTTCGTATATTTCCAGCAGGAATAGCGCCAACACCTTCCGACATAAACCTACAACTATAAACATCAGAAGCAGTTGTTAAATTATTTGCAGCATATCCACCACCACCATTTCTATAAGAACCGCTACCGAGATAAACTGATTTTTCACCGTAACATCTTATGAAATAAGTATCAGACATATACCAACCACCACTATAAGTTTGATTAAGCCATCCGGTATTTCCTTCGGATCTAAACCAATCGTTAGTAAGAATTGTATTGGCATATATTCCACCAGCATAACCATCATTAGGGGCTGATCTACCCACTCCTAAACCGTACTTATGATATCCAACACCATAAGCATTAAAAGAATGTGTTGTAGTAAATGTCGGTGTATTAGAAGCTGACGCATTTTGTATTGTTAAACTTACCTCTGTAAAACCACTACTAGAATAACTAGGTCTAAAATAATAAGAAGTATGTGCATATCCAGTATTACCTCCAAATTCTACAGTATGAACTCCTCTCCATCTAAGGCCTACTAAATCATCACCATAATCAACTCTTAAACCTCCGTTAATCCAACCAACTCCAGTAATATCTCCACCAACATCAGCTGTACCATCAAAGCTACGTCCCCATAATGTACGGGCAGTTTTTAACTTCGTTGCAGAAGCCACATTGTCTGTTATAAAAGCTAATTCATTCCATCCTAGCCAATTATCACCGATATCTCGCAGACTTCTGTAATATATTCTATTGGCATTATTCCAGCTAAGCAATAATTCTCCGGCACCACCACCCTTTACGCTTAATAAGTTACCGTAAGGTGTTGGATAACCATTGTTATACACTTGATAAAGTCTTACACCACTAGCAGGGGAAGTATTACCAGTAGCAGCGGTTTTATTACCTTGAGAAGTAAGACCTAGAACATTTGCATTTAGAGTTACATTTGCAGATCCGTCTAAACTTACAGATCCGGATAAATACGAACCTAACGTTATAGTTCTAGCTGTTGCCCATTTACTTGCCGTAGCTGCATTTCCGGTTATTCCTATACCCCATGTACCACTAGCACCACTACCCGTTTTAGTAGGATACTTGCTGTCTGATTCTGTCTTAGTATAAGCGTCCGTTATTCCATATCCAGCTAATGTTGTAGCTTTAACGGCATAGTTTTTTTCTGACACCCAACTTTCAGTAGCGTAGCCAGTTAAGGCCGTGGTAAGGTGAGTTTTATTGATCTGTTCCGTGGTAGATCCTGCTAAAGCATTCCACATGGCAGATTTGTCAAAGTTGCTTCCTGAACCAGACACAGCTTTCAACACGTTACCTTCTTTGGTTATAGTAATACCATCAACCGCAACAGCATCCATAATTGTTGATACAGTTCTACCAGACGTTGCGTAAAATGTCATTGCTCCGGTAACAGCTACATCTGCATCAATGTAGACAACACCGTTTTCTTCGTAGATCTTTTTCTTTGATTCTCCGACTGAAAGACCGGCAGTGAAATGCTTTAATGCTGTTATATCCTGCTCGGTATCAATAGTTACAAATTTTGCTGCTACTTCTTCTTTGGTATAAAATGGTTTTTCTCCTTGAATTTCATACCAATTATAGGTCGGTTTGGTATCTTCGATCCATGTAGGTTTGCCAGATATATTCCCCCACTGTACAGATCCAGCTTCGCCACCTGATCCTTTAGCCTTTAAAACTCTGGATCCTTCAACAGTCTCCCAATAGATTGTATCGTTATCAATAGGTAAACCGTCATATATACTACTAACACTTTGACCATCGGTTGCATACATGGTCAAAGCACCGGTGATAGCTACATTTGAATCAATGTATAAAACACCGTCTTTTTCATAAATTTTCTTTTTGGCTGATCCGATTGATAGACCGGCAGTAAAGTGCTTTAATGCCGTTATCTCCTGTTCGGTGTTGATAGTTACAAACTCATTACTGAACTGAGAAAACGCGCTCCTTAAATGTGAATAATCAACCTGTTGATCTCCTGGGGTTCCTAAAACATTCCAAAGCTTTGTTTCATCTAAACCAGTACTACCACCTCCGGATCCTTTTGCCTTTAATACTCTGGATCCTTCAACTTCTTCCCAGTATATCGTATCGTTATCTATCGGAAGGCCGTCATAGATAGTTCCTAGCTTCTGTTCACCCAGACCGTAAGTAGTAAGACCTCCTTCGGTAAGAACATTGTACTTTGTCGCAATATATTCATTACCCTGAGAATCTTGTTTCAATTCCCAGAACCCGGAAGTGACAGAGTTTATTTCCTTCAGGATTGTGTCGTGAAGGTTTTCTATTTCTTTGAGAACACGTAATGAAGAGAATACATTTTTATCAGTAGGTTCAGTATTATCACCGACCTTTATAAGATAAAGTTCCAGTGAATCACTGAATATGTTTGACTTTATCTTTATTACTAACTTATTACCTTCGCGGACCTCAAATGCAAGTTCGCTGTTCTCTTCATCAATGTGATATGGCATTGCTAATATAGTTTATAGCTATTGTCTGCATTTCCTTTGCCGTTGACGGATTTTCAAAAATGGAATATACCAGACTGGCCGTCATATAGCACAAAGCGTAAAATGCAGGATCGTTTGATTTTAGATTTATCCCGGAAGAAGGATCGTATGCCGCTTCATACACGAATACGGATATAGTATGGCTTTCGCTGTCTCCCAGACTATAATACTCCAAAGTTTTCTTCCCTTCGGGAGAATATGACAATACACACACCGGTTTACTTTTGGTTCCTCTTGTGAATTCGTTTCCTTGCTCTTTAGCCTGTTCGCTGTCTAAAGGATAAGCAATAGAAACAGACCTTTTCCATCCGTTCATTTTGAAGGCTACAAGCTTCACAAAGTCGTCTGGAAGGACAACATATCCTGTACCGTCTCCGTTGGTAGTAGGGCTTACTGATCCTTTCTTTGGGTTTATGACAAGGTTCGGAGAATTAAGTATTACAAGGGATAGGGCGTCACCTATACACTCTTCAATGTACTGGTCTATTTTTATTGTATCTTCGTCAAGAAGGGAAGCATTGGTTTCTTCCCCGATCTCGTTCATTATAGCCTTAACCTTTGCTACTATTCCATCCTTTGTTATCATAATTATTTCCAGTTAGGGAATGATACTCCCAGTTCTTTTGCTTTTGATTTGATACTTTCTTTGTCCTGTAACTCAATAATCGGAACATTGAATTCACGGATAAGAACTTCTTTAGCTGTCTGTGCGTTTTTTACATCTTCATACACCGTTTCACTTCCGTCCTGCGGTGTCTCCGGTGCAGGGCTTTCAGACTTGGAAGGCTGAGAAGATGTTTCCGTTTCAACTTCTCCGATCTTATATTTTTTCACAAGTTTGATCCTTCCTTTCAAGTACATTTCGTGGTTTTCAATGGCAGTCTGTACAACTGGATCAGATGTTGTAAAGCTGGCTGGTACTACCCCCTCCGCATTGATTATGCCATCCTGAAAGTTGATTCTTAACTTGGCTTTGTTTACGGGTATAAGAACACTCATTTCAACTTTACCGTAAATGCCATATTTCTTTTTATATAAATCTATTTTAGCCATAATACAAGGTAAGGGCGGTTTTACCCGCCCCGTTTTTTAAGTTATACATTAAAAGGATTCGTTCTTTGTGTAGATCTCACCTTCGTACTTTTCCCATGAAGAACCGTTCCATTTCCAGAATTCACCGGCTTTACTTCCGGAGATACCAGTACATGCCTGTTTCAGATAGAAAATCTGACCTGTCTTTGGATCAGCAGGCGCGTCTGTTCCGTTGTCGTGAAGTGAAACAACTGTTGCACCCGGCAGACTTCCCTTGTAGTCACCTTCTACCCAGATATGTGAGAAACCTTTCAACGCCAGAGCATTGATAGAGATCACGGCCTGTCTCTTTGCTTCTTCGCCTTCGATATCTTCGGTAGACTTTTCTTCGTTCTTGTACCAGTATCTTACCAGACCTTGCATGTCTAAGATTGCTCCAGAGTTTGCATATCCGATAACATCAAGAGTAGGTTCGTGTTTCAGGTAGAAATCACCGAATACCGTGTGAAGCTTGGTACAAGAGAATCCCCATGTGGTAGCGGAAGTCATGGTGATATCCTTATGCTTGGTGAAGTCAATGTTCTGGATAGATTCAAGCTGGTCACGGCCCATCAGCCAGAAAGCTTCTTTTGAACAGTCGGATCCGGTAAACTTCAGTTTGGCCAGTGCAATGATTTCTTCAAACGTCCAGTTGCCGTCGTGCTGCCATTCGCGCTTGATCTGCCATCTGACACCTTCTGTAAAATAAACATCCTGAACTCCCATTTCACCGCGGTCTACTTTCACTTTACCTTTCTGGCCGATCCACAGCGTTCTGTTGTTCTTACGTCTGTACTGTTTAACAGCGGCTTCTGCAATAGTAGCCTGCTGGAACGGGATTCTCTTTTTCTGATGGTCGAAGTAATCAGAAACAATCTGGTTCATAATGCTCTTTTGCAGATAAACTCTGTTGGGAGTAGGAACAACAATGTCCGGAGCAACATTTTTCTGGGTTTCAGCACATGCGTTGCTGAGAATGACCAGTTTAGTTCCTGCTTCAATAGTAGGAACATTACAGTACATATCTGTTGCTTCACTCTTTGGACCGTTGATTGCGCGTACAATCGGGCTGCCATTTTTTGAACTGTCTTTACCTACGATAAACAGCATAAGGTCTACGCCTTCCAGTTCATTCTGTCCGGTGGGATCATAGCCGTTTACTCCCTTTGCAAGAATAGTTCCATATTCTTGGAACAAGCCTGCATCTTTGGAAGCTACTTCAATGGTTGCCGTTTCGCTTTCGGCTGCGGTGTATTTTTTTGAAACTTCGACAACGGCTTTCTGTTCGTCAATGATGTAGTGGTCTACCTCAAAGCTTTTAACTTTTACCTGACGTTTTGCTTTTCGCATGATACCGTCAAGTACGGTTTCATCGGTACCGATTTCAAAAATCTGCTCGTCAATCTCAGGCTGGATAAGTCCGTCACCTCCGACACCGCCGGTTGCCTGTTCAACTCCTGAAACAGTTGTTGCCTGTCCGGGAATTTGTGTTTCAGCACCGGTATGTCCGGGCTGTGCCTGTGCGCCGCCTTCTGTTACTGCAACGGTAGCCCCTTCTGCTGCAAGCATAAATGGAGATCCTATCAAAACCGACAGAACTGTCAGGCAGACAGACAAAACGCCCCATTTTTCTTTTTTGATAAATTTGATCAGTTTTTCCATAATTTTGCGTGTTATTTTGTGTTTGTGTTGTGGCTGTTATGCGTATTTTGCAATGTCAAGAATTGTTTCTTGTTTCTGCTTCGGTTTCTTGGTCTGTTTGGTATTTGTACCTAGTCCGGTCGGCAGTCCGTCTCCAATCTTGTCATTTCTCATTTTATTTACGTTTTCGTTCCTTCCTTTGACTTCTCCGGCCTTCAGTGCATCACTTACGTCTGTGTCGTAATTGAAAGCCTTATCCATCATTTCAAGAAGTTCGGGAGTGTATCTTCCGGAAAGAATGGGTGATGCAACCCAATCCCACACCTTATCCAGGAATTCATCAACATCATAGCCTTTCTTTTTGCAGAATTGCTCAATTACAGGAGCGGATGTGTCCATGTTGCTTTTGTATTCTCTTTCCCTTGCAGCACGTTCTTCAGCTTCTTTCTTACGTTCTTCTTCTGCTGCTGCGATATCATCATATTCCGGCGTTCCTTCTTCTGCTGAAAGGAAATCTCTTCCGTAATACCTTACCAGCGCATTACCGCTGCTTCTCTTGCCGCTTACAATATCAGAAAGAACTTGCGCTAAACGGGGATCCTGATTGATAGCATCCGAAAGAATCTTCTTCTGTTCATCACTCTTGGTGTAGTCGTCGATCAACATTCCGTATGCTCCTTCTTCATCATCAGGGTTATATCCCTGCATCCTTTCCATCATCATTGAGTTAAACCGTTCTTTGTTTGTCGGTTTTCTCTCTGTTTCACTGGCTGCGGTTTCCTGTTCCGCTGCTGTTTTAGCCATTTCTTCTTTATCCATTTTTGCAGTCATTTAGTATATATGCAAAGTAAGACTTTAAAGCAATATTAAAGTTGATGATTTGGGTAGTATAATTGACGATTTGGGTAATAAGGCTATTTGTTTGTTTTTTATTATTATCTTTGTGGAAAGCTGCGTTTTATGAAAGAGAATTACATTTCAGAACTTCGACGACAGCATATAACAGACGCGTTCTTTGAAGCAATAAAGTCTATGAGAAAATTTTCCGTAACACAGGACGATATCATACGTTCGGTTATGATGAAGGGTGCTCCCAGATTTTATGTCAGTTACGAGAACGCCAGACGTTATGTCTCGAAGATTGAGAGAGGAAAGCCGCTGGGGCTTAAAAATAAGAACACTATCCTTATGTATCAGGAGTTGCACAGAAGATACAAAGCCTATAAGGATAAGACAGGATTGATCGGTTATTCGATCCTGACAAAGATTTTACAGGAAAAAGCACCTTCCTACTACATTGATCTGAAAACATTCCGGGAAATCATTTACAGCTACTACAAAGAAAGGAAGAAATGCCAGTCATAGTTGTTCTATTTATTATTTGGCTGCTTTCTTTTTTCTATCCGATCGAAATGCTGGCCGTTACAAACCACTCTTCTTGGTGGACGCTATTCACATATAATCTGGTACATACTTACTTTCTTCATCTTGCGGTTAATTGCTTTGTGTTCTGGACTTATTACCGCGTTCTTCATAAATCTGATCTTAAATTTTTGCTTCCGGCCTGTGTTATAATACCGGCCATATCCGGATATCTATCGGCTAAAGATGTTCCAACTTGCGGATTTTCCGCTGTCATTTCCGTGATAATGGGATATTATCTTTCTGGCATAAACAAGAAGCTTTTTCTGAAATCCATCTCACTTATTATTTTTTCTTATGTTTTTACCGGCTTGTTTGCGCACGGGGTAAACACACTCATCCATGTGTACAGCTTTTCATCCTCGTATCTGGCTAGCCTAGTTTACAGGAGGATATTATGCAGGCACAGGAAATAATAAAGAAAAACCTTGAAAGGCTCAAAGTAATTGAATCGCCTTACAATCCTCTTACCGGTGAAGGATCTTTTTCTATTGAGAGAGTAAAGGTAACATGTGAAGATTTTCCTTTGAAGGAAATGTGGCTTCCGGTAGAATTTGCCAATACCGGCTTCTGTCAAGTTCTCATGTCTCTTGGAATACGTCTGTACATTGAAAGAATAATGCAGCAGGCGTATACAGAATACATGGCTAATCTTCTGTATGTTGAATTTTGTCGGCAGAGATTTCTGTATGATTTTGAATTCTGGGCATACAGTACCGCTCTTATTTCTCCAAAGGGAGGTGGAGAGGATATACACTTCCTTCTTAACAGGGCACAGAGGACCTATCTTTGTACTCTGGAAAAGCTTAGAAAGAATAATGAACCTATCAACATAATACTTTTGAAAGCCCGGCAATGGGGCGGATCTACTCTTACTCAGATATACATGCTTTGGATCCAGATCATTCATAGGAAGAACTGGAACAGTGTTATATGCGGTGATGTAGAATCCCAGTCAAACATTGTTTCGGGTATGCTTTCCAAAGTGATAGAACATTATCCCACATGGGCTACGAATGGTATTTCTTTGAAAACTACTCCGTTTGAAGGATCATCTAAAACAAGACAGATACAGTATTGTCAGTGTCTTTACTCAATCGGATCGGCCCAAAAGCCGGATAGCCTTCGTTCTCAAAATATATCTATGGCCCACCTGACAGAGGTGGGTTTGTGGAAGGAAACGAAAGGTAAAAAGCCTGAAGATCTTGTACAGTCTATTTTCGGATCAATCAATGACGGTCCTTATACGGTCAAAGTTCTTGAATCTACCGCCAAAGGTGTAGGAAACTATTTTCACAGAACATGGCTGAAAGCTGTAAAGGGAGAAAACGACTTTACACCCGTATTTATCCCGTGGTTCCTGATTGATATGTATTCCACTTACATAGGATATCAGAATTATCTGGATTTCATAGAATCAATGGATGAATACGAACACTATCTTTTTGAGTTGGGTGCTACTCTTGAAGCTATTGCCTGGTATCGGAAAAAGAAAAAAGGAATGGTTGAGGAATGGCGTATGTGTTCTGAATATCCTTCTGATCCGAAAGAAGCATTTCAGTCAACCGGCCGTCCGTTCTTCCCCAGACAATATGTTGAACAGTGTCGTAAATCCTGTATGGATCCGGCTTTCTATGGAGAATTTGTCGGTGACGCAACTAAAGGAGAAAAAGCATTTGAAAATATACGGTTTGTTGAAGTCGAAAAACCGAAACAGAAAGAAAATGCGCTGCATGTATGGATGCTTCCAGACAAATCAAAAGGGCTTTACAGATACAGATATATTGTTTCTGTTGATATTGGTGGTACTGGAGATCAGGCAGACTACTCTTCGATTAAGGTATTTGACCGGCTTCCCATGATTGAAGGCGGTATTCCGGAAGTAGTTGCCGAATGGCATGGTCATATCGAACACGACCTTTTGATATGGAAAGCTGCCCAGATAGCTAAAGCTTATGACACGGCTTTACTTGTCATTGAATCCAATACATTAGAGACAGAAGGAACAGAAGGAGACAATTTTGAATATGTGCTTGATGAAATTGTTGATTTCTATCCCGACCTGTATAGCCGCACAAGTCCGGAACAGATCAAACAGGGCGCACCGGTTAAATATGGTTTCCACACCAACCCTTCAACCAAGCCAATGGTTACCGGGTTCCTGAAAGCTGCAATGCGTGATTGCCTGTACATAGAACGAAGCTTAGAAACAACGTTTGAATACGACCAGTTTGAAATTAAAGAGGATGGCAAAAAGACTGGTGCTGTTGAGGGTTGCCATGACGACCGTGTAATGTCTACCGCAATAGGCGTATATGTTTGCTATAAGACGGAGAAACCATACAGGATTGCACAAAAAAATACGGGCCTTCAAAAGAGAAAAACCCGTATTGTTTCCGAAGCTTCCGTTTAAGCTGCTTGTTGTATTATTCCGTCTTGTGGAGAAGCATTTGCATCGTTCATCATCTTCTCCATAAGTGCCGGATTTTGACTTGCGATCTGTTGCATCAGTGCCGGATCCATCTGTGTCATGTTCTGGTTTTCTGCCATTTCCTGCTCTGCACGTTTGATACTTTCCAATATCTTTGATGCAAAAGGCAGACTGGAGTTTTCCAGCAAGGTCTTTACGTTGATAGCCTGCATTTCAAACAGCTTCATCAGGAATTCGTTTTCAAGCATTTGGAATGTAGGTGTATTTGTTCCTTCTGTAAGTTCAAGATCAAGCTGCGCACCCTGAACCTTTTCCGGATCGTAATATTTAGATTCTTCAGAATAATCTTTTCCTCCCAATTCTATGTATCTGGGCGAATCATAATATTGCTGAATAGTCTGCATCAGCTTGAGATCTCTTCTTTTCCGGAAGGCTTTAAACGAATCAAACAAACCTTTCAGGTTCATAGATGCGTTTTCCGTCTGTTGTGCATAAAGAGAAGCGGCAGTTCCGGATGAAGGATCCTTTCCCTGCATAGCTGAGTTTACACCTGCAATATCATTGATCAGTTTTAACTGAAGGTTTAACAGTTCATAGTCTCCTTGAATTGCTCCGGATCCGTTAAGCTGCGTAATGACAGAGCGAATGTCTTTACCCGGTTTCAATCGGCAGAAAAGAACTCCGTTATATCTGACGTATTCATCAATGATTTCTTCGCGGCTCATGCTGTCGAACGCATCTTCATCCACAACTACCAGACCTTTTGCTGAAGAAGAACGTATGAAGTCTATCAGCGTCATGGTACGGTTGATACTTCTCTGCTGGTCGATAAAGTCCTCTATGAAATTGAATATCTTTCCGTGTATGATAGGATAAGCATGAAATACATAGTTGTGCTGGCCATGCCAGTATGGGCTTCTTCCTTCCTGCAAGACATCACCCCACGGAGAAAGATATCTGTAATACCAGTATCTTTCTGCTTTGTATTCGTATTCAATCAAAAGAATATCTTCCTCTTCTACTCCAGTTTCAAGTGCTTCTGATATTCTTTTCTGGTTTATGTATTCCAACTTATTTACTTCGTTCAATCCGACAAATCCCCAGCTTCCATCAAGCGTGTCGTGGTAAAAATATGCGTCCCTGCTCTCCAGCTTCCAACCTAGGATAACCCGGCAAAGATCTACTTCTGCAGGTGTATAAAAATCCGCATTTTTCTGGTTGTAACCCTGTACACCGTCAACGAATGATCTTCTTGGATGATCATCGGTTCCATATATACTTTCCAGCCATTCACGATCCTTCTTACTTTTTGCAAAGGACGCAACTACCTCTTCAAAGTCCATATCAAATATTTCACCGATACATTTTATATCCCATCCTCGCGGATCTTCTATGTTGGTATTGAAAAATAGCCGTGAGGGATCAACATTGTAAACCCATGCATCATTCATGTGCTTGTACTCGTTGTACCCGAACTCTATTCTTTGTGCAATGTAGCCGCCACATTCCAGAACCATAAGGCTGGCTGCGTCCAGTTCTGTGATCTCGTTAAGTGACTGAGCATATTCCATTGCAATACTCATCATTTCACCGACCTTTGCTTCATCCCGATCTCTTACCGAGCATATAGGTTTTGTTACGTTTCTTCTGAACTGGCCTTCTATGTTCTTAACAATCGGTGCTATCATGTTGTTTTTCAAAGGAACCTTACCATTTTTCTTGATAAGTTCTCCTTCAGTCATCATCTTGCCGGTGTCCGGATCCTTTATATAGTCTCCCCATTGATCTTCTTTCGCATACATCAGGGATCTTTCCATTTTCTTACGGGCAGTATAAAGGCTGCTCCAGTATGAAGCAAACTCTTCAAGTTCCTCATACGCCGTTCCTCTTGTGCGGTAAACGGTTTCTTTTGTCCTGTCGTCCCGCTTCGGCTTTACAGATCTGTTTAAGAATTTATTCATGTTTGTGTGATTTTTTACAAAACTAGCTTATTTTCAAATACTAAAGTTGAAATATTGGGAAAAGCGGTACGTCATTAAGGCGCACCGCTTTCTTCTTATTTCACTTCTTCAAGAAGTTCTCGTCTGGTTTCTATAATCATATCCTCTATTTCTTTCCGATCTTCTCCTTGAGATTCTTTTGCCATATCGTTTAGTTTCTTCAACTTCTTCTGATATGGTTTGTATTTCTGGTATTTATCATACAGATCAGAATTTATCATTTCTTTATACTCATCTTTGTTTCCGCTTTTCTTTACACCATTAAGTTCATACTTAAACTGATCCATTTCATCACGGAGATTAAAGTATTCTGTATTGATTCCAGAAAAAGCATTTCTTTCATCAACAGTATTAAGGAACCTGTTTGCAATAGGAACATTTCTCATCACCAGATCTTCATCTTTCTGCTGTTCGATTAATGATTTCCCACCATAATATATCGTTTTCCCAGCCTGATTGAATGTTTTGGCCATACCGCCAAAATAAGATTCAAGAAGGTGTTCTACTTTAGCAGGATTGAAATCTATAAATCCTTTTCGGAATTCAGATCCCGGACCACTACCGTTACTAATATCATTCAGGAATTTGGAAGTATCAACAAGCCATCCTGACGTTCCTTTATAAACTCTCTTCCACTCCGGATCACGTTCGTTAAATGGAGATATCTTTGCTACCGGTTTTCCGGTGAAGTCCTGGTTCCAGACATAAGCCTCAAATATTGGAGACATAATATCAGGCATAAACGTCTTTAAGCCTTCATTCCCTGTTGGATTTAAAGGCAAAAGATCTGCAAGCTGTCCTACTGTTCCTTTTGCGATATTGGTTGCGGAAGGCTTTTCTTTGCCGGTTGTAAGCTGATAAGCATAATCACCCAGCCCGTAGAAAGCCCTTAATTCAATGGGAAGAGGAATAGTCAAAAACGTATCATTACCTGTATATATACAGAAGTTGTTTCTTCTTACCCATTCCGGCAGATCATTGTACGGATCATCGTCTCCACCGCCAAAGATACTGTACAATACGTTGTTTATCATTGGCATTAAAAATCCTGCTGACATAAATCCGCCTAAAGCTGAATAGAACTTAACCGGTTGTTTGTCATACAGTCTTTTAAAATTGGTTAGAGACTGAACAGAAGCATTAAAGAAAAGATACAGGTTTCTGAATATACCCGAAGTAATTCCAAAAAATCCGCCGGTTTTATATCCGGCCCCTTTCTTGTTAAAGTTTACGGTTACTTCTTTCGCATCATTCACAGATTCCGTAATACTTCTACCCATTTGTCTGGAAGTCATGTACGTGGTAAATCGTGAAATATCTTCTGCCCATCTGTTGAAATCCTCAAGTCTGTCTATTGCAAAATCCATAGCCATCTTTGCGGATCCCATCTCACCGTTTATTTTTGAAAGTTCCTTCCTTACTTTTTTCTTGTACTTTTCAACATCATTCAGGTGCATGTATCCGGTTTCACCGCCATTCTCGATAAACTCCTGAAAATATCTGTCAGCTTCGGTGTTATTAGGCTTGCCATTCAGGTTTCTCAATACAACAGGCATGGCTTTCAGTATGTTCTTTCTGAACCTACTTGAATACTTCCCATCTTCTTTTATGCTTACAGCAACATTGGAAAATATCAGGTCTCTTACAAGGTTGCTTAACACAAAAGCCGGGTTTCTGGTAGTGAAGTTAGCCGCCAACCATCTGTTTGCAGTTGCAATGGATCTGAATATCGGGTTCTGTTCTACATTAGGGTTAGTCAATCCATTGATTGCCTGCGCTGCTCTTGGATTTCCATTAATGTATATAACATAATCTTTCCCGCCGTTCTTTACCTGAACAACATGCTGGGAGATGTTGTTTTTATTGATCCTATAATTTATATTAAGACCATTTGACTTTTGTGTTGCACGCCCCTCATTTTTTAATTGCTTCATCTGCTCTTCGTGATTTTTGATCTTTTCAGCAATAGTTTCAGCGTTGTCGCTTTCTTGAATGTTTGGCATAGATATATTCCATTCATCTTTTACCGGATCATATACATACCAAGCCTTTTTCAATGTAGCTATATCAGTAGGATGATTTATAACCATACTCATAAAGCTTTGCTTCATCATGTTTCTGTTGCCCTGCATGATAGCACTTTCGGCCATATTTCCAATTGTGGCAAATATTTCATCAGGAATACTCTTTCTTCCCTTTGCGGATTTCAGTACAGAACTTACAGGATTTCTTTCTGAATCAATATATTCATAAACATCTTCTGCTGTCTGTTCATCCCATCCGCGCAAGGGTACATAATACATGTACATGTTATTTACATTAGAGTATTGTTCCTTTCCCATCATTCCGCTATCATAAGCCTTACGCAATGTGGTTTTGGTTGCATCGTTGGTCTTATTCCACAACTCTTTTACATCATAGGTCTGTTCAAAGTCCTTGACGTAATTAAGCGCATCTTCTTGGAAGTTATCATGTTCTTCTCCGTCCATACTGTTAAGAATGGCCTGTGTCGCTGAATAGTCATTTACACCTCCAATATAATCACTCAGTTCCTTCAGGTATTCATATCCTGAATATAACTTTCTCAGTCTTTCCTTTTCATCTTTAAAGTCCTGAATGAATTGATCCGCATTGCCCTTTTTATTTTTGATAACTTCATCAAGCTGTTCCCGGAATGTAAGTTCTACGTTCCTTTCAATTCCGTGGGCCAACATCATATACCGTTCAATTCCCTTTTGAGTAAGGCCGTACTTCTTCATCATCCTACCGGCTTCCTGAAGCATTGGCTGATAATGTTTCTTATAATACACTTCTGCTTCGGAAGTGTTTTTTGAACTTAACTGGTTTTCTGCCATGTATGCGTTCTCAAATGACTTTATAGGTTTACCGGAAACTTTAGCAATTACTTCCTGAAGGTTTTTCAAAGCAAGCATACTGTCTTGATATGCTTCCTGTGCCTTATATTTCCATCCTTTCAAAGATTGCTCATACATACCTATACTTCCGTCTGTATCTTCCCTAAAGTAGTTACCTACTCCCATCTGGTACTGCATGGCAACATCTTTGGCCAGATCAAGCGGTTTGTTTTTGTCTAGATTCTGGCGGCTTCTCCAAAGGATATATCGAAGTTCATTATCACTTATTTTTATGTTAATACCCATACGTCTCATAAGTGAATTGAATGCCTGTTTTATCCTTTGCCATACAGAAATGTCTACTCCGTTTTCAGCCATTCTTGCCATGTATTCCTCTGTGGCTATACGTGAATTATAGCCATATCTGGGAAGAGTATCAATAATTTTCTTCCTTACTTCATCGGTAACATTGGCAAAAACATCATCAAGAAAATCATCCATACGCTCTTCTCCTACAAGCTGTCTCAATCCGTAATGTGCAACACCTTCGTGAAGGATAGTCTGGTTCACATCTTCCATGCTGGTAGCGTTAGGAAGATATACATACACTTTGTTGTCTGACAAAGAATACCATCCCTTTACTTTCCTTCCTTTTTCAATGGCAGATCTTACTGAGTTATCCTTTATCTGGTCAACAGAAGTTATAACCTCTACCGGAATATTCAACTTTTTAGATGTTTCTTCTACATCTTCCGATTTTATGTTGTTTAAGTCCTGATTTTCTTCCGAAACCCTAAAACGCACATCTTCGCTGTTCTCCAGTTTTGCCTTCTTTGATACGGTTACCCCCATCTTGCTTAACCGGTCAAGAACTTTAGACAGGTTATCGGAAGAAATATCCGCAACCATGTAATTACCCCTAGTTGTAAACTCCTTGTTGTCAGCAAGTGAACGTAACTTGTTGTCCTCAAAGAATTCTCCACCTTGTTTTTTGGATTTAGGAACTTTTAAAGCATATCCGGATCTCCAGCCGGTGTTTTTCTCCACAATGACACGTTTATCTTCACTGATAACAGTTTCACCCTGCTGTATCTGGATAAGTCTGCTGCTGATAGGAGCACTTGTTGTAAGATTTTCCGGCTTGAAGTTATCAGACATCAGAATACCCTGTTTCGTATCACCTTCAATAGTAGAATATGAAACCAGATATCCTTTTACGTTTTCTGATTTTTTTGTATCAACTAGGGCCTGCAGAAGGTTACCTGTAACAATATAGGTCTTCTTTCTTGTCTGAGTAGGCACATAAGAATCCCAGGTATCAACATTAAGATCCTTCAGGTAAGTCGGCTGCATCATTGTATTCATACGGATCGAATTGAAAGCTTTTTCCTGATTTAACGGTATTTCTACTTTCCTTCTTCCGTCAAGAGTGGCAAAAATGGCAGTAGAAGAACTTGGTGAATAGTCCTTACTGAACTTGTACCCCAAAAACATACCACGACTTGGCATAATTGTTACCAGTGTTTCGTCAAGATTGAATGGTATTACAAGAGGTTTCATAGGAGTAAACGAATTGATCTGCTTGCGAATGTTTTCCCTTCGGGATTCAATTACGTTCTTCTGTTTTATGAAGCTTTCTTTCGATTTCTTCATAATATCCTCTACAACTACCTCGGACATTTTTTCAATTTCTTCGTCCGTAAACTCATTCTTTCCGTTTTTTCGGGCTTCTTTGGACTTTTCGATGTAGTTCTTCTTAGCTTTTTCAGAACGCTCTAACGCGCTTTGATCAAGCCTTTCTTTCAGAGTGGCAATTTTACCATCATACAATGAATTTATTTCCTTAACTCTATTGTCCAGCCATTCATTGAAAGGTTCTCCAAAAGTCATACGACTAACTGTTGACTTGATTTCTTCCGCTTTCATGGGCTTTTTAAGGACATCTACTTCTACTTCTTCCAGATAAGTGTTATCCGCAAAGGCATTACCGCTATTGGGATCCGTTCCCGGCTTCCATATCTTTTTGCTGATAGTTTTGGCCTTCAACGGCATAGTGGTAATTTCAAGATCGTTTTCTCCGGCGTCATTAAGAAGCTGGATCTTTACATTGTATGCGTCTGTGATATCCTTGAAAACTTCTTCCTGTTCTTTTACAGGCAGGAATGGAAGATATCTGGCTATTTTGGCCGCACACCCTTCTTTACCTGCGGTGTTGGTATCTCCTGACTGGGCTTCTTCTCCTTCGCTTGTGAGGATTTTAAGAGGATCACCCAGTTTTTCGGACAACTCCGGATGCTCAAGCATATACTGCCATGTCACATCGTCACCGTACTTGTTGAGGTAATCAACAACTTCCATTTCGTTGAACTTGGATTTCTGAGAAGATGTAGTATTTGCATCAAGAGACTTAAGTTTTGCCTTAAACATCATCTGCAATCTTTGTTCTGCCGGGATAGACGACATGATATACTCATATTTTCCTCTGAACTTCTGGCCGGTCCTGTCTATACGTCCTCGCATCTGCACTTCATCATTGATATCACTCTGGAACTGGGCAAACACCATGACGCGCTGACGCTGATCCTCAAACTTGGGTGAAGCATGAAGGGATATACCTGTACTACCAGACTTGTTTACCATAAGCACGTCAAGTTGTCCGTTGTTGAAATCACGTGCGGCAGACTTCTTATCACGGTCCTTACGGTTCTGTATGACATACTTTCCGTTTTCGTCCTGAACCATCTCAAGTGTTCTTCCTGTGATTTCTCCAACCTTATATCCTGCCTTCTGGATCTTCATCTTAATTGCGTCCATAGGGCTTATAGGAAGGTCCGCGGAAAGGTTTTCAATCTTTTCCCTGATCTCGTAATACTTGTTTTGTCCGGCTTCCGGAAGGTCGTTCACAGTGAAGAACTTGTTTACTTTCTCTCCCTTCAAGTTAGTTTCCGTATATCTCATAACTCCGTCAAGCGCACGCATAAGAGTTGCAGAGAAGTTTGGCACCTTATCCATAGGAGTGTCTTTAGGCGCTTCATCCAGAAATCCTTCCATCGTATTGGTGAAGGATATTACAGGCTTAAAACCATTCTTAAGGTTTTCAATAACCCTGTTGGCAACTGCATCTGCCTTAAGAGAGAAAAGCAACTGATTTACCAGATTATACATTTTGCTGGCAAATGGTGTATTGGTTACTCCCAGTTCTGCGGTACCCTGCTGGAGATCGGAATAACCGCCTTGTTCGGACAATTCTTCGGAAATGCCTTCGACAATAGGTGTAATGTAGTCTTTCTGGAACGCCCTGATATCGCTGAATATTGAAGATACTTCATCGAATTGTTTTCTCTGAACCGCATCTTCTTCTTCACTTACCGGCATCCAGTCAATAGTTACACCTTGAAAACTTCTTTCTCTTCGGATCATCTGTCCGGATTGAACAAGCTGTTTAGACATGATCTCCTGCAATGTAACACCACCTTGAGATATTGCTTCGATCATATCCTGTGGTGATATGCCAGACTTGGAAAGGTCTGTTTTCATTGCATATATAGGCATGTTATCCGCACGTTTGGCGAATGTGGCAGACAGGAATGTTACTCCTTTTACCTTTGGCATGATATACTGCATGTACATGGATCCACCGCCACTTCCACCGGCTGTATGGCTTTCATCGAGGATCATAATGTTATCCTTTGACAAGGCTTGAATAACATCACGTCTTTCCTGACCGCTCTTGTCTGCTGCCGAAGGAGATTTCTTCTTATAACTCTTGTCTTTTTCAGCTATTCCATCTTCTTTTGGCTCATATTCCTTCGTTCCATTATTGATCTGGGAATATGTAGTTATGACGTAATCATACTCTTCTGGAAGCTTTCCGTTCTTCATAATGTAGTCAAACACTCTTTTCTTCTCCTTGTCGGTAGGAAGTTTGTGTACTACATTTCCGGACGCATCAGTAATAGCTGCGTTTTTGGGATCTGACGCGATGATAAACGGCCTTAAATCTCCGCTGCCTATATCTGCAAGGTCTCTGTAATTATCAGAGAAAAGCGCGGGCTTCTGAGTGAAGTATATAGGGTTATAACCCTTCCTTACCGCATATCTGATTAAGGCTGCACCCTGACGGCCCTTTCCGACACCGGTCATATCTCCGATAATGAATCCGTTTCCTTTATTCATCTGGTTTATAGCCAAAGAAACAGAATCAATCTGTTCAGCGGCAAGATAACTGAACAGTTCGTCTTTGCTTGAATATCCAAGCTGGTCAACTAAGAACTGGTCTACATCACCAATGTTAGCCAGAGAATCGGCAAGAACCTGTGCTTGATTTGCCGGAACAACTGACATAAGTGTACCGGACTGGCTTCTGTTGGGATATGGGACCTTTTCATCACTGAGGTTTACTGATAATCTGCTTCTGCCGGTATTATCTCCTGAATCAGATCTGACAGATCCATCATTCCGGCTTCCTCCGGTACTTCCTCCGTTATCAGATCCTCGTTGCTCTTGAACAGGTTCAACGCTTCCTGCATCTGATCTGTCCGCATTATCCAATTTGCCAGCATTTTCTTCTGCTGTGGATCGTTCAGCCTGTTCTGGTCCGGATACGGTAGTATTACCGGTGCTTCCCATGTCATTGTCAGATCCGACTTTTTTGTCTGGTCGTACGGATTTTCCCCGTTCTCCAGACTTTGGTCTATTGCTGACATTATTGTTTGCTCCACTTCCTTCTGTGTCAGTGGTCCGGGTTTCTCCTTCTGTACCGTTAAAGAGATCCCCCATTTGCTGTAATGAACGTATATCATCTTGAACTCGGTTATATAATTCTTCAAAGCTGTTTATTTGTTCCGCTCTTGCTTTGCTCTTAACCGGTGGAGCAATAAGTTTAAACGGACCAGTTTTTCTTCCATTGATAAGGATAATACGAACGTCATATTTAGTCCCGTTCCTCTTGTACATATCCCCGTTAAGGTTGATAACATCAACCACATTATAGTGTGAGTAAAGATACGCAAAAAGTTTCATATCTTTGCTCTGCATCGCACCATTATCTCGATAAGAAGTATTTCCACCGATAACAATAGCCGCCCTTCCGTTATCCTTCATGGATTCAAGCGCATTAATGGCCATCAAACCTTCCAGAGAACTGATCTTGATCTGGCCGTCGTCGAATTCTTTTGCGGTTGTCGATCCAAATGGGGGATTTGTCAGAACTGCGTCAACAGATCCTTCAAATGGTATCAGTGCATCCTGATTGGTTACCTGGGCATATCCCAGCGTACGAAGGTTTTCCAGTCTCCTTTCATCAATATCATTAACATGTACAGTATTGGCCGGGAAAGCTATTGTTAGCGCGCCATTCCCTGCTGAAGGTTCCAGAACGCTTTCAACCGTTTTGCCATCCTTGACAAACTGCCCCATTACATATCCGAAGGGAGTAGGCGTACTGTATTGCTGGCGTTCAAATCTTGTGCTGTCTCTTGCATTAAGAAGAGGTTGCATATTGTACATATCGACAATAGTGTCATATCCCTGCTTTTGTTTTGTTGCGTCTCCGTTAATGTAGGATTCAGCTATTAATCTTGTCTCGTTGGTCATTGCCAGTTCAACAAGTTCCTGCATATCTGTTGCTGACATGTCAGAAAGCATGTCATAACCCTTAAGGATATCTTTAACTTCCTTCATGGTTAGGGGATCTACCTGTTCACCATTTCTCTTAGCTATTGCCTTCTCTGCAATTTTAACGCCAATTATAGAAACGGCTTCTTTCTCCTGCTCGGCTTTTTTCTGGTATTCCTCAGAGTTTCCAAAGAGATCAGAAGGTGATTTTTTTACATCATTACTGGAAGTTGCCTTTTCTATTTCCTTCTCTTTAGCAACATTTTCTATCTGCTGCATTACATCAGGAACAGACTTGTCGAAGTTGGTTACATCAAACCGACTGACTTCGCTATCCGGGCTCATTCTTTCCGACAATCCGTTTTCTATTGATTGCGGCATATATCTTGCGGAGCTATAAAACGACTTCAAGTAAGGTCTGATAACGTCTCCAAGATCATTTACCATTGCTTTGCAATAGTCTGCAAACTTGACTGCACCGCGTTCTATGTGGTACACAGCCATTTCTGCGCCAATAGCAATAATTTCAGGATCAATACCTGCATTTAGCTGGCCCAACTTCTGTTTAAGTCTATTTTTAAGTTCCTGATACCGTTCATCGGAAACAATGTTGTTACTTTTTGCAGGTGTATCTTCTGCGTTAGTGGTTGTTTCCTTTTCGGAAACAGGCACTACACTCTTATACTCAGCAAAAGGTTTGGTCTTTCTGTGGGATGAATTAACCCACTTCTTAAACTCTTCTTTGGAAACACGTGTTATGTTTCCTAGTCCGGTCCAGTCTTTTGAGTAATTAGCCATGTATGCGCGTTTAGCCGCAAGGGCTGATTTAAACCCATACATAACCTTGTGTTCGTCAAATGTTCCATCAGGGTTTACCTGATCAATAACAAACACATCACCGGTTTCCGGGTTATCAGAAAGGAATACATCAATGTGATCACCATCTACGCCCTCGGTACCGCGGATATATCCATAGTCGTTGTTCATGGTAACAGACCATTCATTACCATCTGCGTCTTTTCCAGAACGTACAGATCCCTTCGGGTTTTCGATAGTTACATCGTACCCGTCAATCTTAACATGGCCTTTCTTGTAGTTACCGGCTTCCTTCTGTGCTTCAGTTGGATTTTGATCTACTTCCGCACGTGCAGCTTCGATATCTCCTATTGCCGGTGAAAGGTTGCCTATTTCAGTAGATATTGAAGGCATTTTCTTGTTTTCCAAATTTTCTATTGTAGCATACTTTTCACCGTCTTTTGTCTCAGTAAACAACACTTTGTACCTTCCGCTTCCATTGAATGATACTATATCACCCTTCTTTACGGTTTTATTTTGGTTTTGTACTTCTTTCCAATTACCGCTAGTTAATGCGTTAGCAAGTTCCGATATAAAAACATTTTTTTTCTGTATTTCTCCATCTATATTATAAGTTACTCCATGAAGTTTTTTCCTTTCATCCCAATTTGTTCTATAATTTTCAATGGTCATATAATCACCATTTTTTGATTGGAATGTTTTTCCAACTGCATCACGAACAATTTGCAAATCTTTTTTTGATCCTTGCTCGCTCATTAGATCAATTTTTTTTCTTATTCCTTCTGGTTCAGGTACCACGCTACCGCTTTCGCCATCAGTTTTATTTGCTGGCTCCGGTTGTTCTTCGACTTCTCCAGTTCTTCCTTCGTTATCACTTTCGCGTTCAGGCTGAACTGTATTGCCTTGTTCACTGTCTGTTTGTCCTTCAGTGCTTCCTGCACTTTCTGTTTCTGCTCTTCGTTCATAGTCGTTAATGATTTGCTCAAAGATAGTATTTAATTCTTCATCTGTTACGGATGAATACAAGTTATTAAGTTCTTCTTCGATATAGTCTGAATATGCAATCCATTCAGGTACCGACATTCTGTTTTCAGAAGCTTCCCATTCAATAAGCTGGCGTTCCTGATCTTCTTCATATCCCGGAATGTTTTCTTCGATATCGGTTCCATGCATGTTTTTTGCGGCGTCCCACATCTTAGAAGGACTTCCATATTCTTGGAAAGCATTAATGATCATGTTGAACACGTCCTGATCAGTAACCATTCCTTGCAAGTTCTCCGGCATATCAGCATGGATCTGTTCTGCTGCGGCTTCTGGAGTTAAACCATCGGAAGATAATGCCCATACAAGCTTTTTCCTTTCTTCCGGTGAGTTGGAATAGCCCAGATGTGAAGAAAGGCCCTGCGCTCCTTCTGTGTCAGACAGAGAGAACGAAACGCGGCCTGTTGCTATTTCTCGCAAAACATGTTCCTGTGGAGTTATGGAAGGGCCTAGATCTGCATCTTCTTTGACATAACGAACCTTTCTCCGCGGTTCCTTGCGTTCAAAGGCTCCTGCATCAATCTTCTTCTGAACTTCCTGCTGTGCAGCTTGCTGTTCTTCCGCTGTCATGGATGCAAGACGTTGCTGATTTTCTTTAGCCTTTTCTTCTGCCTGAGCAATAAGTCCGGTAGGCCTTTTTGTTTCAAGATCCGCTGTAACCTGATTCCAATAGGATATCTTGTCATTGATAGCTTTTTTTGCCTTCTTTGTCTCAATAATTCCCTGAATAGTGTTTCCGGAAGATTTCTTCTTTTCAACTTTTTTTAGTTCGTTATTATAATACTCAATCATCTGCGTTACGGTGTCCTTCGCATCATCAACATTATCACTGATTTCCAGCAATGCGGCAGAAGTATCTGCAACCGGTGCGGCTTCAAAGTCTTGTTCACCTCTTTCGTTAAGAGGAATGCGAGACATGGCAGTCTGATTTTCCTGAACCGGTTGTTCGGAAGTTCCTTCCTGTACAGGTTGTTCAGTTACAGAAGGCTGTATTTCCTCTGCATTAGCTGGCTGTTGGCCGTTGATTGCATTTCTTATTTCTTCTTCGGACATCAGTTGTGACTGGGCTGGCGTTCCATTTTCATCAAGAAGGTACACTTCATATCCGTCTGGAGTTACCCTGTTGACTTCATAATTGTTTCCACCCATTGTAAATCTGGTTTCTGGTTCTATGGGCTGTTGTTCTTGGGCCAGAATAGAATTAATCTGTGCTTCTTCGGCTTGCAAGACTTCTTCTTGCGCATCATTACCGGCACGCTGGATCATTTCTTCTGCCGGTGTATTATCTACAAGAGAACTGAACATAGATACAGGAGCCATTTTCACACGTCCATCTTCCGACATGTAGTATATGGTCTTATCAGATTGATTTTCATCAACTTTACCTTCGTTATCAAACACAAGGTTTCCGCGAAGAATATTAACAGGGTTAGTGCTTAGCCCAGAATTTACCCGCATGATCGTGCCGGTGGTTGCATTGGTAAGGCTTTCGACTTGTGCTTCCGCTTGTCTCCTTGCATTATCAGCCTGATCTTGCACCCAATAATTATAATTAACAAAATCATCATAGGCTTGTTTGTATTTCATTATGTTGTTGTCCGTTTCCGGATCAAATTGAGATATGATAGCCTGATATCCTTCTTCTGAATTGATGATAGAGTTGAGTTCTTCATCGTTCAAGCTGATCTTAGAACGCGTCTCATTCAGATTGTTGATAATGTTCCTTTTTTGAACAGCAATTTCTTCCGGCATCATCTGTTTGTCTGCTTCCTGTAAGGTTTGTTCCTGAAGGACTGAAGATATATACTTGATAGCATTCTTCTTCATATCCGGAGACATAGGGCTGGACAGAACATCTTTGACCATGTTGCGGGCTGTTTCAATATCAGCGTCCTGAAGGGCTTCTCTTACACCGGACCAATCTTCGCCCATTGCATCCTGCATCTGGGTTTCAAAATTACGCATGTTGCGGTAGTTCTTGTATTTATCACGAAGATATCCACCTGTTCCGGCTGCACCAAACAATGCAGACATGGGAGCAACACCGAGGAACGTATCAATATTCTGATCAAGATCGACAAGCTGTTCAGGTGTCATATCTCCTATTGCGGTAGATACAAGGTTATTGGCAACTTCTTCGGCATATTCTCCCAATGGATCAGATATCTTGGCACGTCTGGCAATCTCCTGCATTTCCCGGAAGCCTTGACTATTGACAACGTCCTTGAACGCCTTACCCACTGATGCAGGTATGATCTTTCCAACTTTGTTCGCACCAGTAACACGACCGATATATCCCAACATAGGCGCAAAGTATTCGCCCAGAAGTTCGCTTCCGGTTTCTGCGGCTGTTGATATTATGGATTTACCGAGTGCTTCCGCTCCAGTCTGTACATTCTCCCGACCATCATAAGATACCGTACCGTCTGCGTTAGGCTTAACCTGCACGTCTCCCAGACCTCTACGCTGATAATCTGCGGCCACTCTTGAACTTCCGAAAGTGGCGGTGTGTGCTGCAACGTCTCCCAGACCGGCAACAGTTCTGGCGGCACCTTTAGCCAGCCCAGTTGTAGCCCGGCCAAGGCCCATTTGTGCAGCCTTATCAGCCGCATACTTAACAATGGCTTTAGAAGCTGGTTTGGTCAAAGCCTGAACTGCACCCATACCGGCAATCATGTCAAGCATGAACGGAAGTGATTCTGCTGTTACACCGCCAGCCTTATAACCTCTTCCAAGATCACCGGAATAATACATCTGTGTTGCAGCATTGGTGACAAGAGCCTGCATAAGTGCATCTTCCGAAGGAGTAAGTTCTTCTCCCTTGTCTACTTTGTCCATGACTTTCTTTGCGGCAGAATAATTCTTGAGATCCTGCAATCCCATTGCCCATCCGTCCAGTGGTGCGTCCTTGAAACCACGCGCAAATCCGGCAAAGAAGTTGGTGTTTCCTTTCTTCTTCGCTTCATTGGTAATATTCTGAGCCTGTTCCATCAGGGTAGACGCATATTCCAACTGTTTGTCGGTATCATTCTGCTCCCCGGCAAGATACGCCTGTGACATGGTTGAGAATATACCGCCATCACCAACAGATCTCACGCGCTGTTGTCTTTCCTTAGCACGTTCCTGCCTTGCCGCATTGATCAGTTCATTAACGCTGTTGATCTGCTCCTGATTCTGCCTTTTGAACAGTTCAAGATTCTGTTCCTTCATATAGGGATCATTGGCAGACTTCTGGGCCTGTTCAACTCTCTGCTGCTGGTCAATACCGATTTTACGGACTAGATCCGAAGAATTGTTTTCAAACAGATCTTGCTGGGGCAAAGGCCTTGTGGCAAGATTATTCCCCTTGCTCCTGAACATATCAGGAACATTGTCAAGAATGTACCCTTGTGTCTTAGGATCATAAGAAGGCATATCTTGAACTGGCTGTACTTGCAGCTGTTCCGGCTGAACATTCTGGGTTGTCACATTGGTTACCGGTTCTTCCTGCGATCTGGCTACCAGTTTACTCGAAAACGAATCGAAGTCGCCAACATCATATCCATCATTTGTAATTGTCTCATACAACGATTTCCGTTTAGTTTCGTCCTGTATATTCTTGCTGAACGAATCGAAGTCGCCAATATCATAACCATCTTGGGTTAGTCTATCATACAATACTCTTGTCTTATTATCTTCCATATCAGAAACCTTCTATTTTTTTCTTTGTGTTTGTTTTTGAAGAGGATCCAAAACCATCAATAGTTTTCCGATCCTTTTCATAGTTCCCTGTTATATCTCTCTTGTTGTCGATAGATGTCATTATGACTTCTCTCATATCATCAATAGTTGTCGGGTTAGATGTATCCATGTTCACTATTTCAGGGAAATATCCAATTTCCACGCCTTCATTGTACATCTTAGCAACATCTTCCGGCTTGTTGAGATCTCTTTGTACGCCATTCTTCCCAAACCGGACAACAGGATATGTAACCTTTCCTTTCTTGCCCTTAGTTCCGGAAGTACCGTTTCTCTTTGTGATTTCTCCCTGACGATACTCTTCTAGTTTCTTTGCAGCCTCGTTGTTGGCTGCATTAAGTAACTTTTTGTATTTATATTCTATTTTCTTTAACTCCTCATCATTTTTAGCCCTTGCGGCTATCTTATTCAAGTCAGCTTCTGTTTGCTTATCAATAAGACCAGCCTGAAGAGATGCTTTGAATTCTGCTAAAAGTTTATCCTTGTCGGCTTTCAGACGTATAGTCTCCTGCTGGAGCCTTGCTTCTCTGTCTGCCTTCGCATTGGCCAGTGAATAGTTGAGAAGAGTATCATTATATCCGTCACGAAGTCTGTCAAGGGCTTGATTATATGCCGGAACATTACTCTTGATAGGCTGAAACATTCTGGCACCAGCGGCAGAGGAAACTGTCTGTCCAAAAAGGTTCGCTAGGTTTCCCCAGAACTCTGCGGCACGTTGTCTCTTTATGCTTTCCTCGCCAGATTGGTACTTCTGATCAAGAAGGGCCTTAAAGACATCTTCACCATCCTTCACGCGATCGGCAACACTCTTTTGCCGGTTTATCTCGTTGGCTGCGTTATTGATCTCTTCGACAGGATTTCTCTGTTCAATCTGATTTTCTGGCTTAAAATCCACTCCAGAAGGATATTTTTGCCCGGAATTCTGATTTTGAACGCGTGAGAATTGAAAATTCAGAGACGATCCGGGAGATTCTCCGTAATTTCCCAATCTCGGAAGCCTTGAAGTGTCTACGGGATCAGGTTTCTTCTTAATATAGTCGAATAAGCCCATTATCTACCCCCTTTCTTCTTGTCGTACATTGAGAAGGCACTACCGATAAGGCCAAGTCCATTCGACATAAGTTGCGCACCTCCCTGTTCATTCATCTGGCTCTGTCCAAGTCTTGCATTGAGAATTGCATTTTGGTTCTGCTGGTTTGCTGCATCAACTTGCATTTTACGCTGTGTAGCCTGTGCAGCCAGACCGGTTGCAGTGTTATCCAGTATCTCATTGTTCGCCTGTTGTTGTGCTACGGCGGCTTCTGGAGTTGATCCCATAACAGCGGCAGTTGCACGTGCTTCCTGATTCTGCTTTTTCAGAGTATTCTCAACTCTCTTCATTGCGGCCTGTGCTTCGGCTGATTCCATGTAGTTCTGGTAATAGTTACGATTATACCAGGCATTGTTCTTAGATTCCTGCTCATTGATAAGCCGCTGCTGCTCGCGTGCAGCTTTGGCCGACTTAATTCCCCCGAATATTCCGGAAGCTAAACCGCCTACGGCTCCTAATATTGCTCCTATCATAATACGTATTATTTTGGTTTATATTGTTAAAGCAAAGAAAGCTAATAATCAGTTATATAGGTTGCAGTGTTGGGTAATTGTTTTTCGACATTAGTTACAAATGTTGTAACTTTATGTAACTCTTTATATATTTGAACTACAAATAGTTACAACGGCACCTAAATGTTAATAGTTATTAATTGGCGCATTTTTTGTAACTGGTTACAAGAATAGTTACAACTATGGCAGAAAAAGAAGAAAAAAAGAAGAGAAACAGGCCTTGTAAAGTCAAGGAAAAGGAACAGTCGTTAAAGCTGACATATACTGATGAAGATCGCATCAAGGTTGTTCGCCTGTTGATAGATAACGGCATGAACTATGTTCTTACGCATCGGCAGACCGGCATTAATTCAGCCACGATCAAGCAATGGTATTACAGGTATAAGAAGGATATCGAAGAAAGTAGCACAGCTACTATGATTGCCGAAAAGGTAGAGATTGACTTTGCCCGCGCAAAACTGGAGCTTTTGCAAAATAATTTCTCCAAATTAAACACTCTTGCTGATGCAGCAATAATGCGTGCTATTGCTTTGTGTCAGGTCGAAACAGATCTGAACAAGTTGAATGGCACATTAAAGATCATCTTCGACTTGATATGTAAGTTCAACGAATCTTCTCAAGAGCAACAACAGACTTCTGGCGCAACCATCAACTTCATACAGGAAAGTATTGTCCAGCTAAACCAACTGAAGCAAGATCAGATCAATAAGATCAAGGAAAATGCGAAAGATGTTAAAGAGATAAAACCGCTTTAAAAGCATCTATAACAGTGTTTTTGCATTGTTTAACTTTTTATTCTTTTGATTGCTGCACACAATTCAAAATAATTCATTACCTTTGCAATGTGATAAAGAACAAACCATTAACTTAAAACAAAAGATTATGAAAAAGGTAAACAGTTACAACATCTATGATGAAAATCATTACGGTACAGTATTATACCATGCGATTGCGTCTGACGAAGATGAAGTTAAAGAACTAGCGCAAGAATCCGGAATAGATATTGAAGGATTGACGATAGATCTGGAAAGATGTAATGTAAAAGATGAACTGGGACGTCCATATAGCCCCAGAATTGAAGATGCCCAAGTGTATTAATAAATAAATAACTATGAAAGAAAAATATCATGTTCAAAAGTCCGTTGAATACGGATGCACCGTATATCAGGTTATCAATTCATCAACAGGAGTTGTCGCATATTACGACAAAGACAAAGATGTCGCTGATAGTGTTTGCAATAAATGGAATAAATAATGTCAAGAGGTGGTAAAAGAGAAGGTGCCGGGAGAAAGGCTTTAGTTGCTAATAAGATATCAAGCAATATTAAGCTTTCTCCCGAAACCAGAGCAATAATTGAAAGATATTCTCAAGGTCTTGGACTGAATAAATCAGACTTTATCGACCGATTTCTTTTTTTGTATGTTGAAAGCTGCCCGGACATTATCAAGTGTCCTCACTGCGGTAGCCCTATGAAGTGGAATTCAGTCGGAATAAATCCCCCTAAATGTAAAGAATGTGGCAAAGATTAACAAAAAGCCTGTGCAGCGTTGAACTCACAGGCTTTTTTAATTATATCCGCATCATTAAAGCTTCATTCCTCAACTCCAGATAAGGCTTGTACTTGTCCGGATCATTGACATAATCACACACTCTTGCAACACATATACTGGCTTGCTGGCTCCTGATCTTGGTGTAATATCTTATAATGCCTTTGGCCCGATCGCTATGCCCCAGACAATAATTGATAACTCCGTCCGGCATACCCAGGTCACAGGCAAATTGAGCAAAACATTTCCGCGCTGAATAGAATATTACTTTCTCTTCTATTCCCAGTTCTTCCGCAAGAAGCGACAAACAATAAGATACATACTGGGAAAAGTTATGATAGGTGTAATTATACCCGAAATCAAGCTTTCCATCACTCTTGATCCATTCCTGATAATACTTCTTGATATTCTCCGGCATGGTAAAGGATATCCGGTTCTCCTGTTGTGTCCTTCCTGCTGACTTGGTTCTTACATAGCTGACATCTTCCTTCCGGAAGTCTACGTTCATAAGGTCTATCAGATTCATGCCGCCCAGAGAGAAGGAAAGCATAAACAGATCTCTTGCCATTCTTAACCTCTTTCTTTCCGGATTGCTATACATGATCTTACGGAAAGATTCAATACTTAACGATACATCGCGGACCGGTGCCGGTGATATCTTGGTTGTCGCGAACGGATGAATAGTATAAGTTACCATCTGATCCGATACGGCTTTGTTCACAATGACCTTAATGTGGCTTAGTATAGTATTGATATACGTCTGGGTTTTCCCGGCCTTCTTAAGCTTATCAGCAAAGGATTTAATCAAGACCGGTGTTATATCCTGCATATCTATATCTCCATTGCAATATTCACAAAAATAACGGGATGATCTTTCCATCAGTTTTGCGTACGATGATCTGTTGTTGTCCAGAAGATAACTCACATACTCGTTAGATATTCCGCGAAATGTGACTTCCGTGTCAGAAGGTCCGGCCTTGATGATGTCTCTTAATTGCTCGCAGGTATAGATGCCGGTGTTGCGAATGTTATCCAGCCGTTCTTCGTATAGATCCATCATTGCACGCAACTTTTTATTGAGTGCTGATGCATCCGGGTGCTTGACGATCTTCCCATTCTTTAGCTGGCTTGGATCTGCCAGAATGATTGATGTTACGATGTAACTTGTACGCGACTTGTGACGGACCGCAATTCTCAATTTATGCGTTCCATTGATAAGTTGTCTTTCGGGGATAATTACAGGATTGATTGTTGCCATAGCTGCTCTTCAAATTAAAGGTAATTTTTTGGGTACTCTTTTTCTTCCAAAAGTGGAAGAATTTTCCTTTTTTTTGAAGGTTGCCGGAGTTTTTGTGAGAAAATCAATAGGGTAAACTCCTTATTTTTCAGCCTGTTATGAATTGAGCCGAAAGCGGGACTCGAACCCGCGACTTACTCATTACGAATGAGTTACTCTACCAACTGAGTTATTTCGGCTTTATCTCTAACGCTCTCTTGGAAAAGCGATGCAAATTTACTGCTTTCTTTGAAGTTGCAAAACGAATTCGGGATTTTTTTTCATTCCACAGGCGTTTTTTACTCTTTTCTTCTCAGACAGCAAGCACTTGCTGAACAAATAAATTCAAATATACCTTCTTTAAAACGAATCCTCTTTCTAAATGCTTTTTTCTTTATTTTTCTTATAAATATTACATTTATTATCCATTTCAAAGGTATTTCTGCATAATATGCATTTTTAATTGTATTTTTATTTGAAAATATAAAGTGATATTTTACTTTTGTGCCCGAAAAAAATACAACGACAGCTAAATTATGAATTATCCTTTTCTAACGGCAGCCGAAGCTGCCAGCATCATACGTCACGGGGATACAGTCGGAATCGGAGGATTCTCTTCGGTAGGTACCCCCAAAGCTATTCCGGCAGCATTGGCCGAACGTGCCCGGGAACTGCATGAGCAGGGCCATCCTTTCCAGGTGGGACTGATCACAGGCGGAGCTACGGGAAATCAGATAGATAAGGCACTGGCAGAAGTACAGGCGGTTTCTTTCCGTACTCCTTTCCAGTCCAACAAAAGCATGCGTGAAGCCATCAATACTAACAACGCACGTTATTTTGATGTGCATCTCTCGCTGATCGGACAGGACGTACGCTATGGATTTCTGGGAAAAATCAATGTAGCCATCATCGAAGCCTCAGCCATCACTGAAAACGGAGAAATTATTCTGAGTACATCCGTAGGCATCTCACCTACACTGGTGGAAATGGCCGACAAGATCCTGATTGAGCTTAATGAAGCGCATGAAGATCACCTGACGGGCATGCACGACATCTACTTGCCGGATATGCCGCCTCACCGGCGTGAAATCCCTGTTTATCGCGTAAACGACCGGATCGGAACAATCAGTATTCAGGCTGATCCGCGTAAAGTAGCCGGTGTCGTCCGTACCTGCGAACGGGATGCCATAGCTCCTTTTACTCCGCAAAACGAAACGACTCTTCAGATCGGACGCAATGTGGCAGACTTTCTGGTTCGGGAATGGAAAAAAGGAGCCATCCCCCACGAATTCCTTCCACTTCAGTCCGGAGTGGGCAACATCGCCAATGCCGTACTGGGAGCACTTGGAGCCGACAGGCAGCTTCCTCCTTTCTCCATGTTTACGGAAGTGATCCAGAACTCGGTCATCGACCTGATGCTGGACGGACGTATCTGCTTTGCCACCGGAAGTTCGCTGACACTTTCTGATGACAAACTGGACTTGCTATATGACAACATGGATACGCTCGGCAAACGGATTCTGCTTCGTCCGCAAGAGATTACCAACCATCCGGAAACAATCCGCCGGCTGGGGGTCATCGCCATCAATACGGCATTGGAAGCTGACATCTTCGGCAATGTGAACAGTACTCATGTGCTTGGAAGACAGATAATGAACGGAATCGGCGGCTCCGGCGACTTTGCCCGCAATGCCTATCTGTCCATCTTCACGACACCGTCGACAGCTAAAGGCGGACTCATCTCTTCCATCGTGCCTCAGGTTTCGCACACCGACAGCACCGAACACGACGTGCGCATCCTGATCACGGAACAGGGCGTAGCCGACCTGCGGGGCAAATCGCCGCGGCAACGTGCGGAATGCATCATCGAAAACTGTGCTCACCCGGACTACCGCCAGCTGTTGTGGGACTACGTGAAACTGTCGGACGGAACATCCTGTCACACTCCCCTCTCCCTGCGCAACGCACTGAAAATGCATCTTGCATTTGCAGAAACCGGCGACATGCGGAATACGGTTTTCGAATAAAATCGTATCTTTGTCGGCATGGAAAAGTTCGACGTTCACATATTAGGATGCGGATCGGCCCTGCCTACCCTGAGGCATTCGGCAACATCGCAAGTGGTAAACATCCGCGAAAAGCTGTTCATGATCGACTGCGGAGAAGGCACTCAGGTGCAGCTCCGCCGGTCACGACTCCGCTTCGGGCGACTGAACCACATATTCATTTCCCATCTGCACGGCGACCACTGCTTCGGCCTGATGGGACTGATTTCCACCTTCGGAATGCTGGAACGTACCGCCGACCTGCATATCTATGCCCATGCCGAACTGGAAAAACTGCTCGCTCCGCAACTCAACTACTTCTGCAAGGGAATGACTTATAAGGTGGTATTCCACGCGATTGATCCCGGAGAACAGGCCGTCATCTACGACGACCGTTCCGTCAGTGTAGAAACGATTCCTCTTCGCCATAAGCTGCCTACCTGCGGTTTTCTGTTCCGCGAAAAGCCGGTTCCCAATCACATCATACGCGAGATGATTGATTTTTATCACATTCCTCTCTATCTGATCAACCGGATCAAGAACGGAGAAGACTACCAGATGGAAGACGGAACCGTAATTCCCAATGCACGGCTCACCATCCCGTCCGATCCGCCCCGCACCTATGCATACTGCTCGGATACTTGCTATTTGCCACGCATCACCGAACAGATCAAAGGTGTCGACCTGCTTTTTCACGAGGCGACTTTCACTACCTCCGAACTGGCACGGGCCAAGGCCACCCTACACTCCACCGCAGAACAGGCAGCACTGATCGCCCGGGAAGCCGGAGTGAAGCAACTGATGATCGGACATTTCTCGGCACGCTATGAAGATGACAGCCTACTGCTGAAAGAAGCTTCAGCCATTTTCCCGCAAACCATTCTGGCACAGGAAAACCTGAAAATCGAACTCTAAAGGGAAAGCCGGGAAGTTAATAAAAACAAAACCCATTAAACCAGACAAAGAAAAAAGCATCTATTCATTGTCATGAGCAACTATAACGAACAAGAAATAGCCCAACAGCTTCAGGATTCGTCCAAATGCCGGAAAGCATTTGAGCAGGTGGTCAAAGCCTACAGCGAACAACTGTACTGGCAAATCAGGCGTATGGTGCTTTCGCACGATGATGCCAACGATCTGCTGCAGAATACCTTCATCAAGGCCTGGAGTAATCTGGAATATTTCCGGGGAGATGCCAGGCTCTCGACCTGGCTCTACCGGATCGCGTTCAATGAGTGCCTGAATTTCCTGAACAGACAACGGGCACAAGACCAGCTTTCCATAGATGATACGGAAGCTGTTATGGTCAACAAACTGGAAAGCGATCCTTATTTTGACGGTGACGAAACCCAGAAACTGTTCCAGAAGGCAATTCTTCAGCTCCCGGAAAAACAGCGCATCATCTTCAACCTGAAGTACTTTCAGGAAATGAAATATGAAGAGATTTCAGAGATTCTGGGTACCAGCGTCGGTGCCTTGAAAGCCTCCTATCATCATGCCGTGAAAAAAATTGAAGAATTTTTCGAGAAGCACGATTAAACCTTTTGAACAAAATCATATCTTAGTAATACATACATAAAAACAACAACCATGAAGGAAGAAAACGAATTACGAAAAAAATACGGCGCTCCGAATCCCTTTACCGTACCGGAAGGGTATTTTGAAAATCTTGCCGGCAAAGTGATGGAACAGCTTCCGGAAAAAGAAAGCCAGCCTCAGCCCGAAGTTACCATGTGGGAACGTGTAAGACCATGGGTCTACATGGCTGCCATGTTCTGTGGCTTGATGTTCGGCGTACGCGTCATGGTGAATCAATCCAAGCATCCGGTATCCAGCCAGAACGGACATACAGAGACTTTCTCCGAAATTCCGGACGAATATATTGATCCCATTGTCAACCAGACCATGATGGATGATTATACGCTTTACCAATACCTGACTGATGCAAATACAGAAATTTATCAATAATTAATTCATTGACCCATGAAAAGAAAACTCTATATCCTCACCCTGATGGCTCTTTGCTGTCTGACTGGAATCCATGCACAGAAAGGGCATTTCAGCAAAGAGGAGTTCCGCAGCCGCCAGCAGGCCTTTATCACAGAAAAGGCGGGACTGAATGCGCAGGAAGCAGCCAGGTTCTTCCCGCTTTATTTTGAACTGCAGGACAAGAAGCAGGAACAAAACAAGGAAGCCTGGCAGAAAATGCGCAAGGGAAAAGATCCCAATACCACGGAAACCGAATACGCCAAGATTGTGGAAGACGTGATCAAGGCACGGATAGCAACCGATCAGCTGGAACTGGAATATGTCCAGAAATACAAAAAGTTCCTGTCGGCCAAAAAAATTTATCAGGTTCAGAAAGCCGAAATGAAATTCCACCGGGAATTACTGAAAGGCCAGCCGCGGAAACAAAAATAACAGAAACAGCATGCAGGAATCCTGTCACTCTCCGGTTATAAGGGGAATGACAGGATTTTTATTAGAATCATACCCTTCATTCTTCCGGAATCTTTCCTTTTCCTCTTTTTCTCAAACCTTTATTTTCATATCTTAATTCTTTGTCCTAACTTTGGCGAGAAATTGTTTTTTAATCTAACACATTCGTATGAAGAATCATTTATTAACCTTTTGCGCAAGTGCATCTTTCAGTTTACTGGTAGCCTGTAGCGGCCAGCCCGGTGAAGTGAAGTCTTACAATGAAGGCATCAACATCATTCCGATGCCTCAGAGTCTCGTACAACAGCAAGGTGCTTTCCGTCTTTCAGGAAGTACTTCTTTGGGAGCAGCTTCACCCGAAGCCAAAACCATTGCAGAATTTTTTGCAGCTAAAATGAGAACCGCCACCGGTTATGACATTACCGTAGGCGAAAGTGGAAACATCACCCTGAAACTGGATGAATCACTGGACGTAAACGATGAAGGCTATCAGCTGGATGTTACCGGCGATGCTGTCAACGTAACCGCAAAGACTCCTCAAGGCCTTTTCTATGGTATGCAGACTTTCATGCAGCTGCTGCCTGCAGAAATCGAGAGTGCTCAGAAAGTAAGTGGAATTGCATGGACTGCACAGGCAGTCAGCATCAAGGATGAACCCCGCTTCGGCTATCGCGGAATCATGCTGGATCCCTGCCGTCACTTCATGCCGGCAGAAAATGTCAAGAAGTTTATTGACGTACTGTCACTCTTCAAGATCAACCGCCTGCACTGGCACCTGACAGACGACCAGGGATGGCGTATCGAAATCAAGAAATATCCGAAACTGACAGAAATCGGTTCCAAACGTGTCGAAGGCGAAGGAACAGAACACAGCGGATATTATACTCAGGAAGAAATCAAAGACATTGTGAAATATGCAGCCGACCATTTCATTACTGTAGTTCCCGAACTGGAACTTCCGGGTCACGAAATGGCTGCCATTGCTGCTTATCCCGAACTTTCCTGCAAGGGAGAAGCTGGAACACCGCGTGTCATCTGGGGCGTGGAAGACATCGTCATGTGTCCGGGTAAAGAAGACATGTTCAAGTTCCTGGAAGATGTTATTGACGAAATGGTACCTCTGTTCCCGAGCGAATATTTCCACATCGGTGGTGACGAATGTCCGAAGACAAGCTGGAAGAACTGTCCGCTCTGTCAGCAGCGCATCCGTAAGGAAGGTCTGACTGCCGACAAGAATCATTCAGCAGAAGAAAAACTGCAGAGTTATGTCATCCAGCGCATGGAAAAATACCTGGCAACAAAGGGAAAGAAAATCATCGGTTGGGATGAAATCCTTGAAGGAGGTCTGGCTCCGAGCGCAACCGTTATGTCATGGAGAGGTGAAGACGGAGGTATCGCTGCTGCATCCATGAACCATACGGTTATCATGACTCCGGGTGGAAACGGTATGTATCTGGACGCTTACCAGGGTGATTCCAAGATCGAACCGGTAACCATCGGCGGTTATACTACACTGGAAAAGACTTACAGCTACAACCCGGTACCCGACACACTGGCTGCCATGGGTAAAGGTGATTATGTATTGGGTGTACAGGGAAATACCTGGTCTGAATATATGTATAGCGAAGCTATCCGTGAATACATGACCTTCCCGCGTATCATTGCAGTTGCTGAAATCGGATGGACCAATCTGGACCGCAAGGATTACAAAGACTTCGAACGCCGTATCAACAACGCTTATGTACGTCTGGATGAACACAATGTAAATTACCACATTCCGATGCCGGAACAGCCGAACGGTTCATGTAACTTCGTGGCTTTCACTGACAAGGCTACACTGGAATTTACCACTTCACGTCCGATGACAATTGTGTACACCACCGACGGAAGCGAACCGACTGCACAGTCAACCGTTTACTCGGCTCCTCTGACATTTACTGAAAATACAACCCTGAAGATCGCTTCTGCACTTCCTTCCGGCAAGCTGAGCACTGTACGTACCATCCAGGTAGAAAAACAGACACTGGCTCCTGCTAAAGAAGTGGAAAAGACTGCTCCGGGCCTGAACATGCAGGTATTCGACGGCATGTTCCTGAACGTGAAAGATCTGGAAGCTGCAAAACTTCAGCCCAGAGAAACCAAGGTAATCGAAGAAACACGCGCACTGACCGCACAGACACCGTCTCCGGAATCCATGCGTGGCGTTAAACAATATGCTTCAGTTGCTACCGGTTATGTAAATATCCCGGAAGATGGCGTTTACTACATTTCTTCTGATCTGGAAGAAGTATGGATCGACGGCAAACTGCTGGTTAACAACGGTGGTGAAGTGAAACGCTTCTCTCGTCATGATTCATCCGTAGCTCTGGCCAAAGGTCTGCACGAAATCAAGGCAGTGTTCCTGGGACACATCATCGGCGGATGGCCTTCAAACTGGAATGACGGCAGCATCAAACTGCGTAAAGAAGGACAAGACAAGTTCACTAAGATTACAGGTGATATGCTGAGCCATTAATCGGACAACGTTCATCTGAAATTCAATCAGGCAGGGGGAAAACAGCTATCCAAGGTTTTCCTCCTGCTTTTATTTTATCCCTACTTCCCCAACCTTCTCTGGTATTTAAATGCTCTTACCGCAATCAACCTTGCAATAAAGGTAGCTTTCAGTGTTTCCACTCCATACCTTTCTTTTTCGGAAACGACCGGCAGGCTTATCATTTCATCAGCATTATCTGCTTACCCTCCGCCGGAATTTCTCCCGACTTCTCCCGGATCCAAACAAAAGCAGGATTCTTACTCTCCTGAAATCCATACCTGCTGGCATAAAAAAACAGGAGCTGTGCCTTCCGTCTGACACAGCTCCTGTCACCTTTGACTGATTTCCTGAAACTACCTGTTTCTTAGTCAGGAATCAGTGATTTATTTGTATCCTTCATTCTGTTCCAGTTTCGGATTCTTGTCGATATCACCCTGACTGAACGGGAAGTAACGATGGAACGGCTGGAAGGAACGGTTTTCAATCAGCACTTCTGTCGGATCAGGATTCAAAGTAATGGTAGCACGCAGTCCCGGATCACTTACAGATGCATCGACTGTACCGATTCTACGTTCCAGACGTCCGTTCAGCACCTTTTCAGCCAGCATCTTACCGTCGGCAGTCTTCCAGCGCAGGATATCTGCACGGCGCAAACCTTCACCGGCAAATTCTACGGCACGTTCACGATGAATCAGTTCACGCAAAGCTTCCTTAGTGGCATATTTAGCCTGGTCTACATCCGGCATGCCTGCTCTTTCACGAACCTTATTGATCTTCTTGTATACTTCATCTGACGGACCATTCAGTTCATTTTCTGCTTCAGCCCAGGTCAACAGCACTTCTGCATAACGGAACACGATAGGACAAGCATTGGATTTCCAGATATCTGCATACTGGGTAATCGGCGACAGATACTTGTTCCAGGTCAGACCAGTCTTGGAAGCATTATCAGCAGAAGTCATATAGTTTGCGTTGCTTTCACCATTAATGGTCTTGTCCAGGGTATTGAATACCGCAGCAGCACCTCCGGCTTTCACATAGTCAGCACCCGGATAGATAACAGACATAGCCAGTCGGGGGTCACGATCCTTGAACGGATGGGTTGCATCATAACCGGAACCCTGTTCATCGATCGTCATACCGTTCTTCATTTCATAGGTATCTACCAGGTTGTAAGTCGGAACGATAGAAGACCATCCGCCGTCACCATTGTTATACATCTGTCCGATGGTATACAGTGTATAAGTATTAGGAATATACTGAACAGCCAGAATTGTTTCCTTAGAATCCTGTCCTGCTACCTGGAACAGCTTCAGATAATCATCTTCCAGATCATATTCACCCATGGCAATGATTTCTTCGGCTTTCTGTTTTGCCATTGCCCAGTCATCATAATACAAAGCTTCACGCATTCTCAAGGCCAGAGCTGCACCCTTGGCAATCCGTCCTCTTTCAGCCGGCATCTTGTTCAGGTCAGGAGTACATTCATCCAGCTCCTTGGCAATGAAATCACGCACTTCCTGTTCCGTATTTCTGGGAACCTGAGCATCTTCAGCCGTATCATAATTATCAATGATAGGCACACCGCCATAAGCCCAGTTCATGATGAAATACTTATAAGCACGGAGCACTCTCACCTGTGCAATCAGGTCTTTCTTTACTGCTTCATCAGCAAATTCAATGCTCTGCACATTGTTCAGGAATGTGTTACAGCGGCGGATAGTTGTATAACCATAAAAGCTGGCTCCGCTGTTGGCCTGTGTCATATTACCGTTGGCCAGGTCTTTGTATCCTTCCCAGGAAAAATTGTTGTAACCAAAGTCAGATGTACAGTCCATGTAAAGCAGACGTCCTCCGTCTTCCCATCCGGAATAGCATCCGATGGCAAATTTCTCGGCATCCTGTTCAGTCTTCCAAGTAGTGCTTGGAGACAAAGCATCATAAGGAGTGGTATCCAAAAAGTCTGAACACGAAGCTGTCATCAGTGCAGCCGCTCCAAACATTATATATTGCTTAATTCGTTTCATATCAAAATGAGTTTTTAATAGTTATAGTTAGAATGTAATGTTAACACCAAATGCATGAGTGCGCAGCAACGGATAAGAAGACAGACGCTGGCTGGTAGCTTCCGGGTCAATGCTGATCTTCATATTATCAATTGTAAAGAGGTTTTCTACAGAATAGTAGAAACGTACGTTTTCAACACCCCAGTTGCTCAGCAGGCTCTTTGGCAAGGTATAACCGAACTGAAGGTTTTTCAAACGCAGATAGTTCGTATTCTGCAACCAGAAAGTAGACTGTGCGCTACGTGAACTGCTCGGAGAGTTTGTATCTGTAAAGATACGCGGCATGGAAGCATCCTTGTTGGTTTCGGTCCAGGCATCCTTCCAGATGCTTGCCGGGTGACCGGCATCACCGGAGAAGGCACCATATACTTCGTGTGAGTCGAACAGACGGGCAACTTTGGCTGCACCGTTGAACATCAGAGACAAGTCAAAACCTTTCCATCCGGCAGTCAGGTTCAAACCAAATGTATAAACCGGTTCAGTACTGTTTGTATATACACGGTCATCCCCATTCAGTTTACCGTCACCATTGGTATCCACATATTTCAGGTCACCAGCCTTGAAGCCACCGGCACCAAACGGGTTACCATATTTAGCGGTAAAGGCATCTGCTTCTTCCTGTGAATTGAAGAAACCGTCAGTCTTGCAAATATAGTAAGCATTAATAGACTGGCCGACAGCATTTCTTTGGTTATAGCCGGTATCCAGATAGTCAGCACCACCCAGGTCAAGGATTTCATTCTTGTTGTAAGCAAAGTTGGCAGCAACACCGAATGTCCAGTCTCCCCAACGGTCATTGTAGCCGATATTCAGTTCGACACCCTTATTGTTCATTGAACCCACATTGTCAGTATAAGGATTCAAGGCAAATTCGGTAGGAACAGAAACCTGCATCAGAATACCTGTAGTCTTACGGTTATAGAAGTCAAGAGATCCGTTGATCTTATTGTTCAGGAAACCGAAATCAAGACCAACACCCCAGGTCGTAGCCTTTTCCCAGGTAATTGTACTCAGTTTATAGCTAGACTGGTAATAACCGGAGTTCAAGGCACCGCCAAACGGATAAGTGGCTCCGATATTATATGTATTCAAAGCCGGATAATAGTCACTCAAAGCATCCTGATTACCCAACATACCCCAGGAAGCACGAATCTTCAGGTTGCTCAGCCAAGATCTGGCACCTTCCATAAATGATTCTTCACTGATTCTCCACGCACCAGAGAATGAAGGGAAATAGCCCCATCTGTGTCCCTCTGCAAAACGGGAAGAAGCATCCGCACGGATATTGGCTTCAAACAAATACTTTCCTGCATAATCATAATTGACACGGGCAAACCATGACAGCATTGCCAGTTCTCTGGTATAACCGGAGTTAGTCTGTGAAGCAGCATCACCTGCATTGATATCAGTCAGATCATTGTTCGGGAAATCTTTACGGTAAGCAGTCAGTTCCTTGTAATTATACTTTTCAGTATGCCAGCCGGCCAGTCCTTTGATGTTATGTTTGCCGAAAGTCTGGTCGTAATTCAACAGCAAGTCATAGTTTGTACGGTTCCAGGTATAATAGCGTTCATCCAGGGAGTTCGGATCGGAAGCCTTGTTGGCATTGTACTGGATGAATTTCTGGAAATAAGTATAGTTCTGCATATTATTTACATACGAACCTGTTGCCGTAAAGGTCAGGCAATCCAGAATCTTATAATCCAATGAAGCCATACCCGTAAAGTTGTGGTTGTCACGCGTTACCTTCATACCGGAATCCAGCCATGCAATCGGGCTACCATCAGAAATCGTACCCCATGTACCGTCATCGTAGCGGGCTACAATCCACGGAGCGATCAGGTTCAGCTGACGGATAATCTGGTCAGAACTACCTCCATAGTAAGCAGAGCTGGCATCATCATATGCATTCTTGATATAGGCCAGATTCAATTTGGCACTCAACCGCTTGGTGATCTTCATATCCAGATTCGTACGGGCATTGAACTGTTCACGTCCTGCATTAGGAAGCACACCGGTCTGGTTCAAATAACCGATAGATCCCATATAGCGCACATTCTCCGTACCACCGGCAATATTCAGGTTATGACGGTGCTGTATACCGGTCTTGTAAGCCAGGTCATACCAGTCTGTATTCGGATAAAGAGGATCTGTTCCGTCCTTGAACTTCTGGATTTCTTCATCTGTAAAACGGGGAGCCTTACCTTCTGCCTGCAAAGCCTGATTATACATGCTGGCATATTCGTAAGAACTCAGACGGTCGATCATATTGGTAGCATTCTGGAAGCTGACATAGCCGCTATACGAAATTTTCGGCTTGCCGGTCGAACCACGCTTGGTGGTAATCAGAATAACACCGTTCGCTGCCTTAGATCCATAGATGGCAGCAGAAGCAGCATCTTTCAAAACAGAAATACTTTCAATGTCATTGGGGTCAATGGAACTCATGGTTTCAGATTCCACACCATCAATCAGAATATAAGGAGAAGCGGTATTCAAAGTACCGGTACCACGTACACGGATACTACCACTGTCCATACCCGGAGCACCGTTCGTACCGGTAATGGTTACACCCGGCATCAAACCCTGCAAACCACTGCTCACGTTCTGAATCGGACGGTTCTGTAACTGCTCTTTATCTACAGAAGCTACCGAACCCGAAAGATTGGCCTTCTTCTGAACACCATATCCTACGACAACCACCTCATCCAGTGTTTTTGTGTCTTCCTTTAAGGTAATTTTCAAAGGTTCACCATTCCATTTTACTTCCTGAGAAACATATCCGACGAAAGAGATTTCAAGGATATCGCCTTTCTTGGCACTTTCCAGAGTAAAGTCACCATCGAATCCTGTAATGGTTCCGTTTGTCGTTCCTTTAACAACGACTGAAGCTCCGATGATTGTTTCACCTTGGGCATCTTGTACAACACCCTTACACACATTACTTTGCTGTACGACATTCGCTTCCAGCATCGAAGGAGTTGCATGTGCAACACCTACTGAAATACCGCCCAGAAAGAGCAGCATACTGACAGATCTGAATCTTTTAAACATAGATTTAAGACTTTAATAAAACAGGTTAACTATTTTTTCAAATATTAGTTAAAGTTTAGTTTTCTTTATTTAGTGCATCGGCAAATATATGACTTCCTTTATTATAAAAGAAATTTTCTGATACATATTTTTACGATTTAACAAATTCGGAACGGGTTATCCCTGATAATCAATCAAATCCAAATTCCCTACAAAATCTTCAGATCCGTCATCCCCGTACACAAAAAAAGCATGTGGAACAAACCGTCTCCGGTTCATTCCACATGCCGTATTTATCTGTTTCCTGACTTATTTCTCCTGTGCCTTCGCCTCATTCCAGATCGCATCCATTTCTTCCAGAGTCATATCCTTCAGGTTCTTGCCTGCCTTCAGAGTATGTACTTCCAGATAATTGAAGCGGCGGATAAACTTCTGGTTGGTGTGCTCCAGTGCATTGTCCGGATTGATTTTATACAGACGGGCTGCATTGATCAGACTGAACATCACGTCACCGAACTCGGCTTCTGCCTTCTCCTTGTCCATAGTTTCCACTTCCGACTCAAATTCGGCAATTTCTTCCTTCACCTTTTCCCATACCTGGCTGCGTTCTTCCCAGTCGAATCCCACATTGCGGGCTTTGTCCTGAATCCGATAAGCCTTGATCAGAGAAGGCAAAGCATCGGGCACTCCGCTCAAGACAGACTTGTTACCGTCTTTTTCCTTCATTTTGATCTGCTCCCAGTTCTCAGAGACCTTTTCCGCCGTATCGGCCTTCACTTCTCCAAATACATGAGGGTGACGGAAAATCAGCTTGTCACACAGCTTATCACAAACATCCTTTATATCAAAGTCACCGGTCTCACTGCCAATCTTGGCATAAAACACCACATGAAGCAACACATCTCCCAGTTCCTTGCAAATATTCTTCCGGTCGTCCTTCATCAGGGCATCACACAACTCATACACCTCCTCAATGGTATTGGGGCGCAGACTTTCATTGGTCTGTTTTCTGTCCCAGGGACACTTCACTCTCAGTTCATCCAATACATCGAGCAACCGCCCGAAAGCTTCCAGTTTTTCTTCTCTTGTATGCATGTTCTATTCATTAAAAATCCATTATCACAGACTATATATACCATTATATAATATAAGTCCTTATTCGCGGGCAATCACCACCACCGGATTATCATCCTCTTTCAGGGTCTTCAGGAAACCGAGTTCCGGATTATCCTTACAAGACTCATGCTCTTCAACCCACTCCAGCACATCGGCCGCCTCAATCATTCCGGCCAGTTCGTGTGCGTTTGTCCGTTCCGAAAAGTCTACCGGCATAAACGGGGTCAGATCATCCATGATCTTGTCTGTCCTGCGTCCCATCACCACGGTACCCTTCCGGCGGTTATAAACTCCATAATACAAGTGATCCTCTTCAACCAGTGCATCAAAACACTCAAAGAAGATGCTTTTCTCCAGTTCATCCACTTTTCCAAGTACCAACGCCTTAGAAGCATCTTCCTCCTTCATCTTCGTCACGGAAAGGTTCCCCATATCAAACCAGTAAGCTGGTGTCAGCCGATACTTATCAACCGTATATACAGTATCATTCCGGTAACGCATGAACCGGATCTGTTCACCTTCCTGCCACAACACCGGCGGATTGGTCAGCACGACATTCGACTGATCCTGATTGCTGACAATGTAAAACATCCCTTTCTGCGTGAAATGACAAGGTGTACTCTTGAATACACCGATACTTTTGATGTCACTCATATTGACCGGCTTCCCTTGTGCAAGTAACAAAGTATCACCTTCCTGCCGGGGTTCGGAAGTGTACCAGACAAGTCCTTCTTTCCCGTCAACCAGCCCGTTATTAAAATATTGTATATATCCTTCCTCCGAAGCCAGCAAAGATACCGAAGCGCAGGCCGCATTCTCACTCATTTTCAGCATTCCCTGAAACTGTCCCTGCAAATCATACCGCAGCCACTCATCTTTCCAGCCCCTGAAACAAACCGCTCCGTCATGTCCCTGAAACCAGACTTTCGAAGAAGCATATCCGGACGGATCATTTCCGTAATGTCCCAGTTTACAGACAAAATGCCCGTCATTCTTGTCAAAGAGCAACGCCTGTTTTTCGTCAGTCACCAGGATATAACCCGGCAACAGACCGATATGAGCCCCCTCTCCTACCAGCACACTGTCATTCGTTTCGAGTGCTACATAACGAATCCTTCCAAGAAAATCAGATACTTTCAACGGCTGCAGGTTACCAAAAGCATCTGCAACCGGAATGGTTTCAAGTGATCCTGATTTCCGGTCCTCAGCAGACGAGCAGGCCGTCAGTAACAGACCGGCCATACATCCTGCCCACAATATCAGTTTTTTCATAACTCCATTTATTTTACACCATCCTATCCGGAATCCTGTCCCTCCATCCGCTCTTCCTCAGATCAAACAAAGGAAACAGATTGAAGACCAGCTCCCGCAACGGTCTTCAAAAGTACAAATATTTTTCATAATCCAACTAGTTTTATTAATTTTGCAGCCAAATATATACGATAATCAACATATCAACTATTATAGTGAAATAGAATCATGGAATTAGCAAGTAAGTACAATCCCGCAGACGTGGAGGGAAAATGGTACCAGTATTGGCTGGACAACAAACTTTTCAGTTCTAAACCCGACGGACGTGAACCTTACACCGTCGTCATTCCTCCCCCTAATGTGACCGGAGTGCTCCACATGGGACACATGCTTAACAATACCATACAGGATATATTGGTGCGCCGTGCACGCATGATGGGCAAGAATGCCTGCTGGGTACCGGGTACGGACCATGCTTCCATTGCTACTGAAGCCAAGGTTGTCAACAAACTGGCTCAGCAGGGAATCAAGAAAACCGACCTCACCCGTGAAGAATTCCTGAAACACGCATGGGCATGGACAGAAGAACACGGAGGCATCATCCTCAAGCAGCTTCGCCGCCTGGGAGCTTCATGCGACTGGGACCGCACCGCTTTCACCATGGATGAAAAACGCAGCCAGAGCGTCATCAAGGTATTTGTAGACCTGTACAACAAAGGCCTCATCTACCGCGGCGTGCGCATGGTGAACTGGGATCCCAAGGCACTGACTGCCCTTTCTGACGAAGAAGTAATTTATAAGGAAGAACACAGCAAGCTGTATTACCTGCGCTACTATGTTGCCAACGACGATATGAGCGGAGAAACCGGAGCTGAAGGTGAAATCGTTCACCGCGATGCACAGGGCCGCCGCTATGCAGTTGTAGCCACTACCCGTCCGGAAACCATCATGGGTGATACCGCCATGTGTATCAATCCGGCCGACCCGAAGAACCAGTGGCTGAAAGGCAAGAAAGTAATCGTTCCGCTGGTAGGACGTGTTATTCCGGTTATTGAGGACAGCTATGTAGACATCGAATTCGGTACCGGCTGTCTGAAAGTTACTCCGGCTCACGACGTAAACGACTACATGCTGGGCGAAAAATACAATCTGCAAAGCATTGACATCTTCAATGACAACGGAACCATCAGCGAAGCTGCCGGAATGTATGTCGGAATGGACCGTTTCGATGTACGCGAACAGATTGAAAAAGACCTGAATGCTGCCGGCCTGCTGGAAAAAGTGGAAGCCTATACCAATAAAGTAGGTTTCTCTGAACGTACCAACGTAGCCATCGAACCGAAACTGTCCATGCAGTGGTTCCTGAAGATGCAGCATTTCGCAGATATGGCTCTGCCGCCGGTAATGAACGACGAACTGAAGTTCTATCCTGCCAAATATAAGAACACTTACCGCAACTGGCTGGAAAACATCAAGGACTGGTGTATCAGCCGTCAATTGTGGTGGGGACACCGCATTCCGGCCTACTTCCTTCCGCAGGGCGGATTTGTAGTAGCCGAAACACCTGAAGAAGCCCTGAAGCTGGCTCAGGAAAAATCCGGCAATCCTAGTCTGAAACTGGAAGATCTCCGTCAGGACGATGACTGTCTGGACACCTGGTTCTCTTCCTGGTTGTGGCCGATCTCCCTGTTCGACGGTATCAATAACCCCGGCAATGAAGAAATCAAATACTACTATCCCACTGCCGATCTGGTAACCGGTCCGGATATCATCTTCTTCTGGGTAGCCCGTATGATCATGGCCGGCTATGAATACATGGGCGACATGCCGTTCAAGAACGTTTACTTCACCGGTATTGTCCGCGACAAAATCGGACGCAAGATGTCCAAGTCACTGGGTAACTCCCCCGATCCACTGGATCTGATTGACAAGTACGGTGCCGACGGTGTCCGCATGGGTATGATGCTTTCTGCTCCTGCCGGAAACGATATTCTGTTCGACGATGCACTTTGCGAACAGGGACGTAACTTTAACAACAAGATCTGGAACGCCTTCCGTCTGGTAAAAGGATGGGAAGTAGCCGACATCGAACAGCCCGAATATGCACGCCTGGCAACCGAATGGTTTGACGCCATGCTGACCAAAACTGCAGCAGAAGTGGACGACCTGTTCGGCAAATACCGCTTGAGCGAAGCCCTGATGGCTGTATACAAACTGTTCTGGGATGAATTCTCAAGCTGGTATCTGGAAATGGTAAAACCCGCTTACGGACAGCCCATCGACAAAGCAACTTACGAAAAGACTCTCGGTTTCTTCGATACATTGCTCAAACTGCTTCATCCGTTCATGCCGTTCATTACGGAAGAATTGTGGCAGCACATCTATGACCGCAAAGAAGGTGAAAGCATCATGACGCAGATTCTGAATGTTGCCGGAAACTACGATGAAACAATCATTGCCCAGTTTGAGGCCGTGAAAGAAGTCATCGGAGGTATCCGTACCATCCGTCTGCAGAAGAACATTGCCCAGAAAGAAGCCCTCACCCTGGAAGTTGTCGGCGAAAGCCCGGTAAGCAAGTACAATGCTGTTATCGCCAAACTCTGCAACCTGTCAGCAATCAATGCCGTAGCAGCCAAAGCAGAAGGAGCAGCAGCATTCATGGTAGGAACAACAGAATATGCCGTACCTCTGGGTAACCTGATCAACGTCGAAGAAGAGCTGAAGAAGCTGGAAGCCGACCTGAAATACCAGGAAGGATTCCTGCAGAGCGTGCTGAAAAAACTCAGCAACGAGAAGTTTGTCAGCAAAGCTCCGGCTAACGTCATCGAAATGGAACGTAAGAAACAAGCCGATGCGGAAACCAAGATTGCCGCACTGAAAGAAAGCATTGCTGCATTGAAAAAGTAAATTTATTCAAATCTACCTGATAAAAAGAGCATGCCTGCAAATCATCGCAGCGCATGCTCTTTTTTTATTTCCTATTCATTAACAAGAGAATAAATCATCCTCAAGCTTTTACACAACAAGTTTAAAAGATACTGACATTCAGCCGGTAAAAGGATATAATTCAAATCTCAATAAATCCTAAAACTCTTTAGGATTTGTATTTTTACTTCATATATATTCATTCCTGTTATATTTTTGCGGCCCGTTTAATTAGAAGAAACACAAAAGAATAGAACTCAAAACTATAATTACTAAATTTATAACCCTATGAACGTCTTTAAATTTTTATCTGCAACATTACTGGCAGGCATCTGTCTTTTCTCAGGTTGCAAAAAAGAAAAATCAATCGTACCCGAAAATCCTTCCGTGGTAGAAATCACCGTAAGTAACTCAAAAGGAGAACTCCTGGGAAGTGAAACGGTCAGAATGTATGATGAGACCTCTTATGAATCCTTCAAGAAAAATCACAACACCAAACCATTGCTGGAAATCACAACCGATAGCAATGGCATGGCAAGATTTACTCTGGAAAGCAATCTCTGGTTTCAGAATACAAAATCCAGAGAATTTATGTTCGTTGTTCTGAAAGCCTTTGATACCGATAACTATCAATGGTGGAGTAAAGGCGGAACAGTGAACGCCGGTAAAAAACATGCTTTCAGGATCGAAACGGCTCTGCCCAAAGCCGGAACAGAAGATCTGGTCAGGATTACCATACCCACAGGATGTATGGAAACCTACAGAAACAAATGGTCTGACCATCCCGGCTACCTGAAAAAGATAGAAGAACGCCCCTGACAGATACAGGCCGTTTACAGAAAAAGCCCCGTCAAAGGGGCTATTCTTCATTCCACCGCCTTCAAGGCAGCATCATAATCAGGCTCACTGGATATCTCGCTGACCAGTTGCGTATAACTCACCTTACCGGCCTCATCCACCACTATGACAGCCCTGGCTGCCAGCCCCTTGAGCGGCCCGTCTTCCAGACAAAGTCCGTATCCCTTCACAAAGTCCTGACTGCGGAAAAGCGACAAAGGCAGCACATTGTCTAACCCCTCTGTCGTACAGAAACGCTTCTGGGCAAAAGGCAAATCCATGGACAGACATAACACCACCGTATTATCCAGTCCTGAAACCTTGGCGTTAAACTGCCGGACAGACATTGCACACGTCGGAGTGTCCAGACTCGGAAAAATATTCAGAATCACCTTTTTCCCTTTAAAAGACGACAAGCTAACTTCTTTCAGATCCGCATTGGTTGCCTGAAAGTCAGGAGCCGTCTGTCCCACCTGTACCATCCGGCCGGATGTATGGGCCTCATAGCCCCTGCAAATCACTTTCTCACCCTTTCCATCCGGCATTACGGTTGCTGCCCCTGCAGGCAAAGTTTCCAGAGCCAGAACAGAAACTGCACATAAAATCAATCTAACTGCATTCATACACAAAATCTTTTTCTCTTTTCTATATTTGTTCATCCTCACATACCGCGTACAAAAGACGGCTTTCAAAGATATGTAATAATTACAAATATAAAAACGATCTTCAATTGTTTTATGAAACTTATAGATTTTCTTACTCTTTTGAATCCCGCTGATAATAGCGTACCCAATCCACAGACATCTCTACTGGAAGGTCGAGCGTATCTACGGGACCTACCCAGCCTCCTTCCAACTGCATGTCGACAAGCAGATAATAAGGCTTGTCAAAAGGAAACTGCCCCTCTTTATCCGTCTCTATTTTCGGATAGGCAAAAGTACGGCGGTCATTTACAAAGAACACCACACTGTCAGGATACATTTCCACAGCATACACATTATAATCATCCGGCCGTATTGCTGCGGTTCCTCCCTGCGGAGGATTGTTCCGTATGTTCAGATGCTGAGTATATACAGAATGGACTGTCTGGTAAACAATCGTATCATGATTCAGGCGTTCCATTATATCAATCTCCCCTCCAGACGGCCATTTGTACTTCTCCTCTTCGAAAGGCTTCAGCCAGATAGCCGGCCAGGCCCCGCGGGCCCCCTGCAGCTTTGCCCTGATTTCCAGCCTTCCCCCATGAAAGGCCTTTTTATACTTGGTATACACCCCACCGGTTATAAATCTTGCGGTATCAGCGTTCCGGTCAGGATTCATCACTCCTTTCAGAATCAGATGACCGTTTTTCACTTCATAACAAACTTCATTATCCGACATGTGGCGCGCCCATTCCGGAGTCCAGCGAGGTATCTTCGACCAGGTCAGTGTATCAAAACCACTCCCTTCGAAATCGTCCTCCCAGACCAGTTTCCAGTCCGAAGTTTTCTGCGGGGACAAACAGGAAATCATTCCCCCCCATCCCAATACGACCATTACCCATAAAAAAAGTTTCTTCATACTTATCTATCGTTTTGAATGTTTAAAAATCACATATTCTTTTACTTCTGTCACTCCCAGCTGATTCCTTCTTCCGTAACAGTAAATGTACGTTCGGCAGAAGCTCCGGGCCATCCCGTATTTTTCAGCATGAGCAGACAGTGAAGAGGTACCCCTTCGAATTCCAGCCAGCCAAGTTCCGTTCCTTCCCGGGAAGCATGCCGTTTCCAACCCTTATCCCAGTAAAGCAACTCATAATGATTTCCCGTCTCGATCTGACTTTTCAAATAAGGACAGAAACCGACTCCGGTCAGCCGGTAACTTTCTCCCAAATCAAAATCCACATATCCTTCCGGAAACCTGCAACGGCAACAAGTCGCTTCCGTACCATCCGTCAAGTTACGGATACCTTCTGACGACTGTGACAAGGGAATTCCCTCCGATACCACACGCACCGAAGGCACACGTCCGTCAGCCGTATAGAAAACAATCTCTCCGGCAGCCAGCGTATCCGCCGGAAGATACATCCGGACATAGCGGCAGGAAGCAGACGAAACAACCGGAAACCTGTTCATCCCTATCCCCAGCGAGTCTGTCAGTTCACATAATTTCCCCTGAGGATTTCCATCTTCCATCACTACAAAACTTGTACCACGGAAAGCATGAAGATAAGTCAGGTTCCGGTCGTGAGTCGGCGCTCCGAACAGAGTCCGCAATCCGACTTTTCCTCTTTTCCCGTCATCCGACAAGATGCGGACAGTACCGTCGGCCTCCAGCCTGAAAGGACTGGCCGCAGGAACCACCACACCTTGCCGGTAATACACCGGCAGATATACCATGTCTTTACCCATATTACGGAACAGTACAGAACCATCGTTCCCGATCTTCCCCCATTGCACCGGATGCCATTGCTGATAGCCGAAAACCGCAAGATAAGCATACCGTGCACCTTCCGGAGCAGGTTCAGTCAATTTGATACAGACATCCTGAGTTTCGAAATATTCATTCGAGACATCCAGTTTCTTCATGTTCCGGAACAAAGAAGGAATATCAGCCCGGTCTACATCCCTGTCCGTTACAGGCCCTTCCGGATGATTGGAATAAGTATAACGGTAAACCTTTGGAAGGCGGAATTCTCCCCATAAACGATCGCAAGTCCGGTTGTTATAGATACGCTTGTATTTCCACCGGTCTTCATCCCAGAAAGCCTCGAAAGCATACGATCTGTCTCCCATCACCAGAACATTCCATGTGTGTGAATTATTCCGGTTCCCCCATGCAGGAACAAAATCAATGGCCACAGGCATTCCCAAAGCAGACAACAAAAAAGAATTATACCAGCACCTGTGAATGCACAAGCCACGCTTCAACCGTTCGAACGTAGCAGCATCCACCAAAGGAATCCGGGTTCCGAAAAACTGAGAATGTACCAGAGAACGGTATTCATAGAGCAGTGAATCCGTATCCTCCTTCCACGAGTGTCCGGCCGAAGCATAATATTTTCCCATGTGCCGGTAATAGAATGTATCCCTGATCCCGTCAGCCACCAGGCCATTCAAGCGGCGGTAAGGCAACACATACTCCAGAAAATCATCAAAAGAAATCTGCGAAGCATACACGTTTCTCTCCCAGGCATCGAAAGAACGTTCTGTTTCACTGATCAGATAAGAAGAACTCACGGCAGACAAGTCTGCCACCCAACATCCGGAAGATATTCCGGGAATTCTTTCCTGCAGACGGTCGATTTCCTTCCCCCATTCTGCACATATCCGATAGTCAAATACCCTGTTCACAGAGTCATAAGCCTGATATACAGAAGCCAGACCGGAAAGCCCGGATTCCGGAAAGCCATAACACCCCGGCATGTTCCTTATCAGAAAACGTACAGCCCGGAGTTTCAGACTGTCACCAGCATAATAATCCAGCACCTTTTCAAGCTCCTTCCGGTTATCACCGGCCAGCTTCAGAGCCTCATCCAACTGCCTTTCTTCACCAGTAGAACATCCGCCTGCAAACAGCAGCAACATCCAGACTACACCCCAGCCAAAGATCTTTCCCATACAATTATTTCCTTTCATTTAAAATACTTCTCACCTCCTGACGCATTTCCCTGACAGCCGTTGAGTTCACCTTCGGCTCACTATAAAGCACCTTCTCCGCTGCCCTTACCAATTTTTCCCGACTGTAATATTCCGGCACGGCATACAGTTTCACCAGCAGATAGTAAGGATAAATACGTTCCGGCAGTCTGTGAGTAGAACGTATCAGAAACTCCTCCGCCTTTTCAAACTCCCCTTTATCCTGAGCATTCCTCCCCAAAAGATTCAATATCATCGGATCACCACTCACCGTCAACGCCCGTTTCAGTTCCTCTTCCGCCTTCTCATAACACTTAAGCCGATAAAGTGCCCTCCCATATTCAAAACAATAATCATCGTTCCAGTTCATCCGGCTATACAGTTTCTCATACGCCTTCACGGCAGCCTGATAATCACCCGCCCGATACAGCCCTCTCAACGGCATCCATTCACGTGCAGCCTGTACCCGCTCCTCATATACCCTGTGTATACTTACAGAAGCTCCCAAGCCAGCCAATGCCGCAAGCAGCAAAACCACTTTTGCAAGTTTTTCCGGTCTTATGGCTACAAGCCATTCCCCCATGAGCACCATGACCGTCAATACCCAGACCGAAACAATAGCCGGAATATGCAAAGGATAAGAGAAAGAAGCAAAAACCATCAGTGATACCAGACATCCTCCCATACCGGTCAGACGTTTCCTTTTCCCGGCAAAGCCAAGCAGTACAAGCAACCAGACAACCACTGCCACAGCCACCCATATTCCCCGTTCGGCCGCAATCTGCAGAAACTCATTAAAAGCAAAATCAGGAGATCCGGCCACCCAAGCCTCCGCATCCGAAAACTTTCCCTCCATAAAATACTCCTCCTGAGCATCTCCATACAAGGCAGAGAAAGTTCTTCCTCTCTCCTCTCCCATCGGGTTATCCGCAATAGCCCGCATTGTTATCTTCCAGATCAGCAGACGCCCGTCAGCCGAGTCACGCTTCATCAGATAGGCTCCTGCGGCCAGAAAAATTCCCGACAACAGAACCCCGAGAACAGCATACTTATATTTCAGCATAAAAAATTTTATCCGGTCACCATATATACGAAAAGTAACATATCCGCAGGAAACAAAGGCTGCAAGCCATGCTGCCCGGCTCATCCCGGCCGGAAGTACACAAAGGACAAGCATCACCACGCACAACGAAACATAATATTCCACTTTCGCCCTACGGCCCGTCCGTCCATTCACAGAAAGCATTCTGTATAAAGTAACGGGTAGAATGGCTGCCAGATACCCGGAATAAGGACCGGGATTATAGAACGTTCCCGTCAGCACAAAAAGCGAATGCCCCGACGGGTATAACCCGGCAATCTGTCCCAGGCCAAGCAATGCCTGCACCGCTCCCCCAAACATCAGCACCCATTCCGCGACCTCTGATACAATATGCACTGTAAAACGAAAATTCAGAATTCCCCCTGCTGCCCAAAACGGCAATGCCACCAACAGTGCTTCTGACAGCCATATCCACTGCTTTCCCTGCAAACCGGCAGGCACAACAGGATCATCCACCATCACAGTTGCCACCACACAGCCCAAAAGTAATCCTCCTGCGAACCATGCCGCCAGTCTGTATACCCAGTTCTTCATTATACCATCTATTCTATTGCTTTCCATACTCTGTCCCAGCGTACCTTATCCGTATACCGGTCTACCGATTTCCATATCCTTGAAGCCACTCCCACGATATACTCTTCCGGAAGTAAGCCCCAGTAGCGTGAATCCTGTGAATTCTCCCCACGATCTCCGGCAACAAAATAATAGTTTTTACGGAAACGGTAAGTAGTTATCACACTGTCATTCAGTAATACCGATGATCCCCGGAAAATCAGATCTTTTCCCTGTTCCCACTCTATCAGCTTATGGTAAAGTACCCAGCCGGTACGATCCATTTTCACCTCACTCCCGGCCTTTGGAATATACAACGGGCCAAAATTCTTTATATTCCAGTTCAGTAAAGAATCATAGGGAAAACTCTGAAACACTTCCTGAGGAAAATCTTCTGCCTTCATCTGTCCAATCCGTTTTTGAGACGCAAGATTTCCCAGAGGAGAAGCCACACCGGCTATATGAAAGATCCCGCCATGAATTGAAAGCGTATCCCCAGGCAGTCCGATACAACGCTTTATATAATATTTCAGAATATGCATCTCTATATGGCTCCAGTCGTTGGGGTGCGGGAAATTGAATACCACCACATCATTGCGCCGTATCTTTCTGAAGCCCGGAATACGGTAAATCTCTGTCTGCTCCAGATTGAGCGACTTGTGCAAATTAAAGAGACGAGCCCCCACAAGCGGCTTCCATACCAACACAAAATCTCCTTCCTTGAGTTCAGGCGACATGGAATCACTCGGTATCCGAAAAGAAGCAAAGACAAACACCTGTGCCAAAATCCATAGCAAAAACAGGCATATCCCCCCGAATACCAAATTCAACAAAACATCAAACCACTTCTTCACATCGTATCTTCCTTGCATTTTCAAATTATTTAATCACTGCAAATACGTACCAACTTATAGCCGTTTTCTTCATCCGATGCCAGTGCATAAATGACATTATGCGTCTCGTCCACACAAAAACGTGCCAAACGCTGACCGGTCCGCATTTCCTTAACAGCGTTCCCCTGCCAGTCAAACACAATGACCGATTCAGGCTCCATCGCATCTCCTTTCTCATGCAGCAGCGCATAAATAAACTCGTTTCCCGCATAAGCATCTTCAAATCCCAACTGAGTTTTTTCGTTACCTACGACAAATGCCGGGACAGTTCCTTCTGCCAATCCGTAGACTGGCTCATAAATACATAAAGTCGTATCCATGGCCAATTCCCAGCCGACCCTACACTAAACAAAAGTTCGCCAGGCCCTTACCCTTTACGGGCAAACTTCCCTTTCGGATTCCCGGACAATGTGTACACATGAAAATAACAATCATCCATATAGTCCAGTATCACGAGTAAAGAATCAATACATTCCATCTGCAAAGGGAAACACCATATGGAAGAGTCATTCAATGTATGAACTTCCACGGTGTAAACGCTATCCGGTTTGACACCATTGGAATAATAGGCCGACGCATTCTTTTTAGCACATCCCGCAGCACTCAGAAATACCAATAAAAGCAAGTAAGAAAACAGCTTCTTCATTTCAATAATCGCTATGATCACCGAGAGCAAAGTTATAGAATTATTTTGTATGGCAGATGATTTAGCTTCGCAGATTTCATTGAACTCACGTTATTTTAAATTATAAAATACCAACACCGGATTTCCTTCTTCATCTGCCTGCTTCAAACAAGCCTTCAACTCTGGAGAGATAATTTTCTCTTCCATATCAAGCAACGAAAGGCTGCCAACCAGCAAATCCTCATCCGTACCGACTGGCATAGGAAACAAACCGCCCAACCCCAAATCATCCTGCACGGCAGCGGCTATCACGTTGGCAACCTGCCCAATACAATTTTCTTCAAAGCTTATATTTCACTACTTCCACTTCCGGATTGACTCCCACACCATAAATAGTTCCATCCGGATCTATGACAAAATTACAGATATCTCTATCAGTCCGATACTTTTCACATAAAGCCCCCGTATGAATATCAAAAGCCAGAATCAGTGTAGGATAACGCTCACCGTCCATGTCCTTTTTCTCCGAATCACTTTTCCCGTTATAAACGGCATAAACCTTATCGCCATGGATAGTCACATCTGTAAACCCATCCAAAAGCCTTTTCCGATCCAAACTGCCATATCCGTCGAACAACGGTTTCTCCATATAATGAGTCCATTTCTGTTTTATTTCACCATTCTCTTCTTCATAACAGGCCAAATAACCAAAATCATTCATTGCGTATACAAAACGGTTGCCATCGGATGCAAAATTACCAACATAGGATTGGGAACCCAACCCGTTCTTGGGACGCTCTTTCAGATTTCCGAAATTAGATATTATATTCAAATCCTTATCCATAAGGACAATGGGAGCATCCGCTCCAAAAACCGCACAGCCCAAAAAATACTTTTCATTCAACGCATACAGATTGGTTACATAAACCTCTTTGTCCTTCATCCGTTTGGAGGACAGTAATTTCAGTCTGTTTCTTTCTTCCACCAAATATTCACGAAGGGTTCTCAAGTTGAAATCATACAGATAAAGCCTGGTTTCACTGCCTTTTTTCAACAGTCCGCCATACTGAGGAGATATAAACTCTCCGGGACCGTTTCCAAACTTTCCCCATGCACTTTCAAATGACAAATCGGACTTGTCATAGAGTTTGACGAATTCATCTCCTTGTGTAAAAACCAGCATCAGATTATTTTCCAAAAGTGCCAACGTCCGTGGAAAACTAATAATCTGCTCCTTGTCATATTTCACACTGGTCAGCTTAATTTCCTCAACATCTTTCACTTCACTTTGTTTCTTTCCTTGCTGGATACAACTACAGAGGAAAATACCCATAACCATTGTCCACAATAAAAATCGTTTCATTGTATAATCTCCTTTATTTTAACAACAGAACACTTATTAGGAGTCTGTTCGTAATTTAACACATCTCAATTTTCTAATAGTTCTCATGCTTTTTAAAACAGAAAAACACCATTGGAAAATAGCATTTAGAAATATCAAGCAAAATAAACAGACTCCTAAAAAAGCATTCACATTCTTTTTTTTGAATAAAAACTATTGTGCTATTCAGAACCTTTCTTCAAAATTAGAATGCCACCATACTGTATTCCCATCTGGAGAAACTATCAAATAATAGCAATCTTTATCCTGATACCAATAACAATTGTCATTAAAATCATCTAAGTTAAAATCTTCATCATTAGCCAGCGCTTCCACATTAGCCATTGCCAAATCTGACATTTCAACTTTCTGCTGTGATGTATATACACCATAACCTGCAATAGATGCAAATGCTGCAACGAAAGCAGCTTTTATAAAATTCTTTTTCATCATTATTTAAATTTTTGAATGTTTAAATTAAATATCCAGTTCTCTCTACGAAGCAACAAATCCCCGATTTGTTGTACTTCAAAATAATAATTACCTTTGCATCGGTAACACCTCCTTCGGTTGGACGGGTTTAACATGGAGTGGAACATGATATTCATTGTTTGCAGACACGTAATTCATGTTTCCACTCTTTTTTATCTCTCACTTTCTGACAGTTCCCCAAAAATCCAGAGTAATGGATTGGTCCGGGATATTGCCATATATCGTTATCGTACGCCAGAAATCGCCTGGCTCCTCAGCTTTATATTTCACTGTCAGAACGGCACTTTCACCAGGCTGTATCTCATCCCATCCATATTCTACCGTCATACAATCACAAGACGTGGTGACTCCCTTGATACGGAACACCTCTTTGCCTGTATTATGGAGAATGACCTTTTTACTTTCCGTCTGATTTTCACCTACCGTTCCATAGTGATACTCCACGGAGTCAGAGTGAACTGTGGTAACGGGAAGCGGATCGCTTTTTATTCCTGCCAATTCCTTCAGGTAAAGATCCTTTACCGACAAATTGTGAATAGGATTACCTATCACTTTCACACGGTTTTCCGAGTCAACAAGAAAGGTCTGGAACATCATCTCACCGGGAAAATGATTCAGCGAGTTGAACGAATCGTCCGCGTCAATGCATACAGGCAGCGAGAAACCGTCGCGCCGAAGGATGTAGCGCAGTTCCTTTACGTTGGCCGACTGGAAAAAGAACACGAAAGAAACCTTCCCCTCGCACAGAGAATCCACCTCATGCATAAACTCCTTCCACTTAGGTAGCTGAAGCTTGCAACTGATACAGCCCACAGAATCGACAAAGACCACTACCTTGTAGTCGGTTTTTGGAATCCTATAAGGAACCGTATCGGTTACGAAACGCGTGAACACCGGATGTGAGGGAAATCTTATCTCCTTGCCGTTCCATTCCTACACCAGACGTTCCATCTGATTGTGCCTGCTTTCCCGACAGGACACACAAACTGCCAGAAAAGCAGAGAGAAGCAACCATTTTGAATATATCTTCATGCTCAAGACTGACTGTATCACTCAATAACTCACTATCTGATGCCTTCATACTTTACCCATACTTTCATACCATGGCAATCAATATCACCGGAACCATAACAGACATAGTTTCCTCCTTCGCCCTGGGCCAATGCCTCAACATTCTCCAGCATCAATTCACTCATTCCGGCAGATCCTGTGTATTCTACAAACGAGACATAGCCATAAAGACTCATCACGGCTACCGCCATAAAAAGTAACAACTTTTTCATATCGCTTCACAATTTTATTTTTAACTTTGTCACAAAGTTATGGAATAAACAGGAAACTGATACCGAGAAAAATCTGAAAAAACCAATACATAAATGAGAATCAGATATTTAAGCATTGATTTTTCAGGAAGATTTCAGAAAAGATTCAGATAAAATTCAGAAACCGAAGAACATTTCTATGAGCAGGAGCAGGATGAAGCACATAATACCCTATATCGCCATCTTACTGTTGGCGACAGTCACCATTTATTCCAATGCGGAAAAGGAAAGGACACGCATCACCGAAAGGTGTCAGGATACATTCAGCCATGCCATCCGCACAGAAAAAAAACTGCTTATCAAACAGTTCTGCATGCAATACAGACAGGAAAATTCCCCAAACAGCCTGTCGGTGGAAGATAAAAAGGACTGGTACGACCAGAACTACCTTATAGCAACATCTCCGTCCAGACATCAACTGGACAGCCTTTTCAGGGACGGAGCGCATAAAATCAACCGGAACATCAGTACTGCCATAGGCTATACATTCAATGGTAAGAACTTCTTTTCCGGTGATGAAAGTTGCCGAAAGTCTGTCATACCGGCACAGGAATGCGTCTACAGGAAAGATACCATCTCCACCACAGATATCGTATTACAGGCTTATATACACATTCCGTTTTATGTCCCCTTGCAGAACACGTACACCTATGCAGTGGTTTTCATGGCAAGTGTAGCCCTGGCTGTCTGCTTCCTCTATACAAGACGCCGCAAGAAGAACATGACCGGCATTCCGCTTCAGGAATTGCCTGAAACCGGAAATGTTACACCAGTCATACCCCGGAAAGTCCAGACAGAAAAATGGATGAAATTGACCGATGGCTACCAGTGGAATCCGCAGAACCACATGATAGAACATGCCGGAAAGACCGTAATACTGAGAGGGGAAGCATTAAGGTTTTTTCAGAAATTCATTGTCGACAAACACTTTTTCCTGAGCTATTCTGAAATATGCAGGCTTTATCACCTGAAAGAGGAAACCAATGGAGCAAAAGACAGAGCATACCATTCCATCAAACAATTGAAAGACAATGTTGCGGAATTAGGCATCGAAATAAAGTCCATACGGGGAAAAGGCTACAAGCTGCTGTTCTCACACAGAAACCGACAGATAATCTGAATCCTACATTCGCATTGCATACCTTAATCTGAAACGTTGTCTTATCAACACATCACAACGATTGCAACGAAAGCAGGAAAGTCAACAGACCCCGGACGGAGCATCAGAACCTACATATCCTGATGACAGGACAGTCCGTGTCCGTACTGGTGGCATAAAGCCCCTCCTTATTTATGGAAAGACCAAAAACGGAATGGTCAAGCTTCAGCTTCTTTAACGGATTTCCTTCAAGGCCAAACACATAGACCGACTGTCCTCCGTCCGGAAGTTCCTTATCCGAACGGAAAGCCCTGACACGTTCCTCAAAGGTAGTGCCGTCGAACACCGCACAGATACAGGAATCGGTCACCACCACCTCATTGAAGCCTTTTATGCCCCTGGAGATCGCCTCGCTGCCGGATACGGAGAACACCGGTTCGCCTGCCGGGCCGTAGTACTCCCTGTGCTCCCCCGTCTTCAGGTTGAACACCTCAATGACTTCGCCCAGTTGGGTCACCATGGCCAGCACACCGTTCTCTGGATTGTAGTCCATAAAACTGCGCCAGGCCTGAGCCAGAGCCATTCTCCCATCATCGGCTACAACCTTTTCCGTAGGAATGGAACCTACGCTTTCTTTTATCTGCCCGTGTGCATCCAATACATGGTAACGGTAATTACCCGTATAGTCTGTTACCAGAAAACCTCCATCTGTCTTGCAAAAGTCCAGTGTGCGTATAAGGCGTTCATCCAAAAGTATTTCTTCCGCACGTTCGACATTGCCTGACGAAGCGGATATACGCCAGCGGGTTATCTGTCTCCGGTTGGAATCAAGTACCCATACGGAATCAGGAGAAATGATACGGACACGCTCGGCAGAAAGAATCTCATCAGGGCCTTCGCCACGCCTGCCAAATGAAACAACATACTTCCAATCCGGATAAGTAAATGCGTGAAGAAAGCAGCTTTCCGGATGCAGGTCAAGAATGACTGCAAGACTATCCTTTATCTCCACCCGGTATGGATAGCGCAGATAGACACTATCACAAGAGATGGCTTTCACCTGCGACAGAGTTCTCACTTCCGGAAAATCCGCATAACGAGGATACACTTCTTTGGACACAGAGTTACATCCCCCCAAAAACAAAGTTGCAATGGAATATATCAAGATAAAAGTAAGATTATTTCTCATAAGACAATATCACTAAAATAACTATTCTATTTGCTGTTCAGCTGAAATACAGGATTGAATAGTTCTTTAAGATTGAAATTAGAAATCTCTTTCCGAAATGGTCAGATAGCCAAGGTAGTAGATTTTTCCCTCCTTTACCAGATTCTAAACCGGAAATGTTCTATCCACATAGACATGGTCTTCTTCTTTCACTTAGTCGAAACTATGTATTCTTATAGGGTATACTTCAGCTTAATACAATCTTGCAATGTTTATATGTACACATACAAAGTTTGTATCTTTATATTGTGCTTTGCCTCCGTTCTTATTTTAAATTATAAAATACCAACACCGGATTTCCTTCTTCATCTGCCTGCTTCAAACAAGCCTTCAACTCTGGAGAGATAATTTTCTCTTCCATATCAAGCAACGAAAGGCTGCCAACCAGCAAATCCTCATCCGTACCGACTGGCATAGGAAACAAACCGCCCAGCCCCAAATCATCCTGCACGGCAGCGGCTTTCACGTTGGCAACCTGCCCCGAAGACTTGTTATAAACCGACAAATGCAGATCTTTCTGAACATAATACTTCACAGCTAAGGCAGCCCGGTTTTCATATACATACAGAAAACGGATATAATCGCTCGACAAGATCTCACGCATCACATCTCCCGAATCTTCCGATTTTTCAAAGACAGCAGTTTCGGGTAAAGTTCTATTTCCCCATTTCATCTCCCGGCACACCTTCAACGAATCATTTATCCATTCATAAATCCGGTTCGAAAAATAGGGGCAAAAACGTATCTTGCCTCCATAACTATAAAACGGAGCCGCATTCCCATGCAATATCTTTCCGGAAGCCGGTGCATCATAAGCAGTAGACAACACATTACCCTCCTTATCTGCCTTCACATATTGCTTTCCGCAGAAAAGGTCATTCTTCCGTAAAGGAAAATAATATAGATAATCGCCCTCTGTAGGAACACAGAAAGCTAACGGAGCCAAGTCAGGAAGTTTAATCTCTTCCTCATAATCCAGGCTTTCCAAATCATACTTCAACAGCTTCGACATCATACGGTCCAGTATGTACAGCGAGCCATCGGAGCGGTCGATCCAAAATGAATACGGACTGAGGAACTCTCCCGGCCCGTTCCCCCTCCCCTCTATCTTATGAATAAACTTTCCGTCCGTTGCCGAAAATACCAACACCGCATTAGTTTTATACGTATCAAGCAGATAAATCCGGTCTTTCCACACCTCCAGCTGATCTATACTTCCTAACAAAGAGCGATCGGATGTCTCCAAAGGAAGAAAGCGTTCTACTCTTATCAGTTCCGAACTTTTGCAAGTTTGCACATTACCGAAATCTACGACCTCCACTACAGACTGGCTTTCACCTTTTCGGGAGGTACAATCAACTAATGTAATCAATAAAAAAGTTGTAATAAATATAACAAATATTTTATGCATATCTATAATATTATAAATTTATTAACCATATAGAATAAGGAATAGGAGCTATCTATAAAAGAAAAAACTCTAGACCCTATCTTAATACTTAAATTAGTTCAATTTGAATAAAAACAAAATGAAATCCTAAAATCATTAATATTTATCGTAATGGAAGACATGGCTATTCAAGTTTCTGAAGACATAACACCATACCTTCATTCTTCAGGTATTCATTTACAGAATCCGGTACAACATACTGACGATTGTCCGTAACAGCATCCAGATAAGTAATCCAATATGACTTTTCATAATCCGTTGCCGTTGTATAGGTAGGAATATCATGCCCCTCTCCCTCATAGCTGACATTGTGCAAACGGTCGTATATGAACGGTACTGTTTTTCCGAACTTCTTCAATTGTCCAGCCACAATTCTGTCTGTCACGGCTGCAAAACTTATCAGGCAACAATAACGTTCAAAGTCCCTCAGATTTTTCTCTATGTTTTTCTTCTTTTCATCCGGAACATCCATATCGCCAAAGTCAAAAAGCAACACCTGACGGAGAGTACCGTTTTTATTGAACACATATATATGGCTATCGATTTCTCTGTTGTAACTCAGGCAAACGTCAGTCTCTATAATCTTGATAAAAGAAAAGATGTAGGAAGGGTCTGTATACTCATCAAAATCTATCAGCCCCTCCATTACATTCAGGTTCTTGTCTGTAACGGCAATCTTCTTGCCGCTACACTTCCCTAAATTCCAAGGACACAGTCCCCACAATATATTCCCATCCTGAAGAACCTTAATCGCTTCCGCATCAAACGGAAGCATCTTGCTTTCCTTAAAACGTAACCGGCTGTCAAAGACCAGAAGCTTCTTCTGCACTCCGTCTATCAGGTATATGTCTCCATTGTCCGACAAACAGAAGTCTGTGATACTGACATATTCAGACTTTCCCTGCCCCCTGCAACCCACTTGTCCAACTCCCTTTCCTTTACTGTCGAATACAACGACTTTGGACAGTTTAGGATCCAAAACATAAATACGGTTGTCTGTCATCGCGACTTTTGTAATCATGCTGACAAACGTATCGCTGTTCCCGTTATCCAGGAATATATACTTCTTATCTCCAAGAAGCGTGTCCGGAATCTCAGACATGCCCTTTATTTCCGCATGGGCATAATCGATTATTTCCACATTATCACAAGCCTGTTCAGACAAGGTTTCTGTTTTTTGTATATTATAGACAATAATTCCTGCTCCTGCAATCAATATTATTGCTAAAGTGGTTTTTAAAAACTTTCTCATATTCATCATTACTTATTGCTATTCTTTATTTTCATTATACTCTCTGCGAAGCGACAAACCTTCCGTTTGTCCATCTTACTATTTTTCGCTAATTTTGTCGCGGTTACATCTCATTTCATCAATTTTATCTCTCACTTCAAATATTTCTTATATCATATGCATATATACAATCATCATAAGAGAGACCATATAATATGCCATGAGACATATCTACAGATATTCCTATAATATACTGATCAAAGGACAAGATTTCATGAAGTGTACCATCTTTACCAAAAACATGAAGCTCTACCTTCTTTTTCTTTTCATAGGCATCTTTATAATTCTGGTTCAAATATAAAGCATATATATTCTTGTCTGTTACTTGCAAATCCGCATAATACACCCATTTGCTCAACCCGGTTTCTTTATCCAATATATTTTGGCTTGCAGTTATACTCCCGACACAAGCAGAAAAACGTTTCCCTGTCTTATAATTGTAAAAATTTATCTGATTTATATAATGCATAGCAGACACAATCAGATTTTCACATTCATCTATGCGAGAAATGCTACTATAACAACTATAAGGTGTCGACATCTTAATCTTATAGCAAGGCTCTTCTGTCAAAATTCTTCCATTACTAGAAGAAACCCATTTATAATTGTTTTCAGTCAATACTTCTTGCATAGCCACTGAATCATTCATATAAAAAGAGTTGGCAGACATCGGGATTACTGGCAATCGCTTATCAATTATACATCGCCCCATCCTGATACTTTCATTCAGGTCAATTCTTTTTAATTCTGCGGATGACACATCGTTTATCCATATATTACATACTCCTTTATTTACACAGGATTGACCGGTCGGCTTACAATTGACAAAATCATTTGGACCATTTCCTTTTATTCCTATTTCTGTAATGTATTTACCATTTGCATCATAAATATGAAACAAGTTGTTTAATTTTGGAGTGAATGCCAAAAGATAATTGCCAACCACTTCCATATAAGAAACACCCAAGAGTTCTGATATCAGCAGCTTTCCGTTTAATGTCCGATGTGGTACTTCTACTCCATCTGTAATTTTAATATCATCAGAATAATAGATGTCCCTGACTTCAGTACATCCGACACAAAAAACTATGAATATAAAAAATAGATATTTCATTTTAATAACAATAAAAGAGCATAACTATTTTGTTATGCCCTCATAATTATCAATTCTTATAACACTTCCCTTCTGTTCCTTTGCCACTTGCCCCATCTACATATTTACAAGGGTTACCACATCTCCAATAACCACTTCCTTTTTTTTCTTGAGACCAACATGACCATGAATTAGAACTCCCACCATCTTCATTCTGAGCCAGCGCTTCCACATTGGCCTTTGCCAGGTCTGACATTTCAACTTTCTGCTGTGATGTATATACACCATAACCTGCAATAGATGCAAATGCTGCAACGAAAGCAGTTTTTATAAAGTTCTTTTTCATCTTTAATGCGATTTTATTAATTAACTTGGTTTCGTTTATTCACACACGAAGCAACAAATCCCTGATTCAGACGATCTTATTCAGAACTTCTGACAGATCATACGCAAACATCTTGTCATTATAGACATCAAAAACATAAAGTGTCTTATTCACCATATCTATATCAAAGGAATTGACAAACCGGGTAAGCTTTAACTCTGCCAGCGGCTTTCCGTCCCAGTCAAACAGCAAAATAGAAGGATATTTCTTTCTGCCCGTCTGAAAGGTCATCTTATCTTCATTTATCGAAACCACCCCCCAGAAATCCTTAAACAAACGTAAGTCAGCATAGGTATACATCCGGTTCCACTCTTTGCGATCCTCAATCTCGCTGATATCGTCAAGTTCATCTCCTACGCAGACCGTCCTGGCAAAGTCACCATTCAATGAATATATGTTGATATAGTTCAGACCTATAGGCATTTCAACAATCCGTTCGTTTACACGGCTCATCTTTGCAATGGTAGAAATAATGTTGATATCCTTGCTGTCGCTCACTTTCGCCTCGTTCAGACGTTCTATTACAGGAGGAAGCATTCCAGCTGTTTTTCCAGCCAGATATCTCTTCTGCTGTGTAAAGTCTGGAGAGCTCTCTTTACAGAAGAAAACACTGTCGCTTATCGAAATAAAGCTAAACAGACCAGAAGGCAAAGAATCACATAATACAGTCATTACGTTTTTATTTTGCTCCAAAGAAGCACGGATGTCACTTCTCGTCACCTTTCCTGTCTGAAAATCATATATGTTCGCATACAAATACCCCTTCTCATGGAATATATCCGTCTTAAAAGCCACACGAGGAGCCATAACAAATTCGCCAGGGCCAGTCCCTTTGGTAAAACATCTGCCTAACAGCCTGTTGTCATTCAAAGAGAAAAGACTCCACAAATAATCACCCCCACGCTGGGAAAAAAACATGATGGAATCCACTATACAGAAATCATTGATCCCTATCACATCAAATTCCGGTTCTTTGCTTTCTGTCAGTTCCACCACACAGGGAAATCCATCTACATAATCAACCGTATCGAATGTCATATATTGAGCAGATGAAGATTTCTGTACACATCCACACATTCCTCCTAAAAGAACTGCCGACAATAAAACGAAAATATGCTTTTTCATACTGATACAAATAATTTCATGAGAGTAAATCATTTCAGATCATAAACCACCAGATTCCGGCCGGAACAAGCCAGCCCTTCCACAACAGCCAGAGAATCTTCCGGAACAAACGATTCTGCAGAACAACTTAAAGATATCGGAACCGGAAACAGCTCTGACACACTTTCCGGCTTCTTCTCTGCTGTACACCCACACAAGAGAGCAAGCAGCACACTGACAAAAGGAATAAACGAAATTTTCATAAGGATCAGATTATGATTTAACAATACAATTTTCTAAATCCAAAATTAGAAAAAAATTCATTACCCGCAACTGAATAAAAACTGAAATTTTCAATACAAGCTGTATTTTAATACGTTACATTAAGATTTCTCAGAAAACTTTCAGATTCAGATCCTTCAGGGTCGTCTTATTCAGCATCCGGTTTCAAGTAAACTGCACCGGAAAGCTCTGCATGTATTATACGGATTCCAACAGAAAGCCGATCGATTTCCTTATGGAAATCAATTGACTGTCTGCCGGAAATCAATTGATTTCCTATAGGAAGTTGATAAAAAGATCAAGAGTGTAATATGGGGATGCGGTCACAATAACTGTGTCCGTTTATGAGAACCGCTTCAATTTAATGATTTCTCCCAGTTCAGGCAAAATAATGTCCTGACCGCGCTTCTTCGCTTCTGACTGAAACACATGGGGCGGATCGAATAAGGGTTCATCGGACAAATCGAAGGTGCCATAGTGCATGGGAATCGTTACATGGGCATGCATGTCGGCCGATGCAGTCAGTGCATCGTAAGGTGATATGTGATTGGGTTTCATAAACCAACGGGGTTTATAGGCACCGATACCGATCATGCAATAGTCGATATGGGGAAAGAGTTCCGGCAGTTCACGGAAATGATGGGCATAGCCTGTATCTCCACTGTTATAGATCGTAATGTGGTCGGCTTCAATCATAAAGGCTCCCCACAAACGCTCGCCTCCGTCTCTTACACCGCGCTTGCTCCAATGCTGGGCAGGAAGAAACGTAAGACGCAGACCGCCATCAGCATACTGCTGATACCAGGCCGCTTCAATTACCTGCAGACCGGGAAACCATCCTTGAATCAGCCTGCCTGTTCCAATGCCGCAGAACAGTTTCATCCGGGGATTGCCGGCAACCAGCTTTGCCACACTGGGCTTGTCGAGATGATCAAAATGGTCGTGACTGATCAGCAGATAGTCTATATCGCGAAAAATGGAAGGACTGGCAGGAAACTCACTCCGGCGCTTGACAAACGGAATGCTGCCATACACCGGATCGATCATAAAACGTTTTCCTCCCAGCTGAAGAAAAAAAGAATTGTGCCCCAGCCAGATCAGGCAGTTGCCCACTGCGGCATCCAGCGAACGCAGGTAATGAATCCGGGGATTCCATTTCACCTGACGCTTTTCCTTGCGCTGGGGATTCGGCGAGAAACGCCACTTCAGAACACTTCCCACCCCCGGACGCCAGCGGTGCTGACGGTTAAAGAACTTGCCCCCCACCGACGGATTGCCCCGCCACCGGGGATTAACCGTCCGAAGGTGTTCGTTTTTCCGAAAGGTGATGCGTTCATTCATACGGACTCAGGCTTATTTTTCCAACAGTTCCTTCAGGAAGGTATCCAGTTCCTCGTCAAGCCCTTTCAGCAGTTCGTCACTGAGCAGCATGGTCTCTTCTTCATCCATCAGCAGCAGTTCGGCTACGGTTTCCTTTTCATCGTCCACCAGCACGAAAGAATACGGTTTCAGCAGACAAAGCTTGTCGAGCGCACCTTCATCTTTCAGCGTCATGACAGCCGAACGAAGCAGCAGCTCCACCTGGGTATAGAAGTCGTCGCTCTCATAATCCACCCACTCATCAATAATGGTACGGGCCAGCTCTTCATCGTCATCGTCGAAGATAACCAGCTCGCCGCTGTCCTGCCGCGGCAGCAGATGAATATCTGTTATGACTGAATCTTTCTCCCCTGCGGCATAGTGTCCGATCGCTTCTTTCAGGGCGGAAACGATGGCCAGCTGTGACTGTTCACATATATCCATAGACTATTCTCCTTTATTTGTTCTCTCAAATGTACAAAAAAAATCGTTCGTACAAGGAAAAGTTTCAGAAATTGTTATCAAAACGGTGCATTTGGATGTTCAGCTGGGTCCATTGGCGCAGACGTTCCTGCAACTGACGGTCGTAGAAACTGACAAGTTGTGCATAGTCGGAGTCGGGCTTCACCAGACTTTTTGCCTTTTCCAGCCACGATACTGCCTGGTTCATATCGCCCAGCATTTCATAGGAAAGGGCCAGATTGAACGCAGATTTCATCTTGAGGTTTCCTTTCTTGCTGGCTTCATAGAGCTTTGTCCACAGTTCCTGGGCTGCTTTCCAGTCTCCCTCACGCACACTGACTCCGGCATCGCGCATGTCGGCACATCCGCCGTCGAAATAGATCCGGTCGGCCGATACCCAATGGGGCACGAGATGGCCGGTCAGGATGGAAGCGGCATACGAAGATACTTCCGGAATGACAGTCTTGTCGGAAACCGTAGGGTCGATCTCCCATCCCAGACTGTCGGTCTTCACCAGGGTGAACAGGGGTTTGTCACGTCCGGGAACATAGACCTGCACCTGCGGGGTAAGCTTCACATGAGCCACTGACAGAACGGCACCAAACTCCGGATAGAAAACATCCTCCTTGCGGGTTTCAATCTGCACACGGTCGAAAGAAAAGATGGCATCGGCTCCCAGATCCCGCGTCAGCTGTTCCACCTGACGGGCTGACAGGCTTGAAGTGCCGGCACTTCCTTCGGAACGGAGGGCAGAATCGCAAATGATCACCTGGTCAAAATAACGGGTATCGGCCAGCGACTCGGCCAGTGCTTCGGCTGAGGTCTTGCCGTCGCCTTCCAGATGTCCCAGGGTCAGCACTCCGGATTTGGGAGAAGGAATGGGAGGCATGTTATTGACCACGGCTACATTCCGCAACTGTTCGGGAAAACTGACATCGGCAGGACAAAGCTGGTCGAAAGAAAGAAACTGGACGGAACTGCAGGATGCCAGCACACATCCGGCTATTCCGATCAACAAAGAGGCATACTTTTTCATAATCATCGTTTTAACGGAACAAAATTAGCATATTCCCCATAAAGTATGAGTTAAATTTTGAAAATATACAAACGAAAACGTGCCGGAGCGTATGGATATTCACGCTCCGGCACGCCGGACACACGCCGGAGCGTGTGTAAAAGGGAACTGACGTTCAGCTCAGGATTATTCAGCCTGGTCGCGTCCGTGACAGTTCTTGTATTTCAGTCCGCTTCCGCAAGGACAGGGATCATTGCGTCCTACGGTCTTTTCAGCACGGTAGGGTTCCTGTTTCTGTTTCTCGCGGGTATCCTGTCCAGCTGCTTCCTGCTGGGATGCATCGGTCAGGCTGGCTTTTTCTTCCTTGTACTGCTGGCGCGGAGTGGAAGGTTCGGGAGCAGCTTCACGTACCTGCTGGGGTTCCTGAACCGGGATCTGTCCGCGCATCAGGACAGAAATGGTATTGTTGTTGATCTTGCTCACCATGTTGTCAAACAGAGTAACTGATTCCAGCTTGAAGATCAACAGCGGATCTTTCTGTTCGTAGCTGGCATTCTGTACAGAGTGCTTCAGTTCGTCCAGTTCGCGCAGGTTTTCTTTCCATGCATCGTCGATGGTATGCAGCAGGATAGCCTTTTCGAATGCTTTTACGATGGCCTTTGATTCGGTTTCGTATGCTTCCTTCAGGTTGACGGAAATGTTATACATACGCTTGCCGTCGGTAATGGGGATCATGATGTTTTCATACATGTGTCCCTGGTTCTCATAAACCTGCTTGATAACCGGATTGGCAATCTGTGCCATGCGTTCGGTCTTGCGTTTGAAGAGTGCCATTGCTTCTTCGAAGGTCTTCTCAGCCAGCTCGTCTTTCCGGCGGTTGCGGAAGTCTTCTTCCGTGAAAGGAGCTTCCATAGCCAGTGTCTGGAGGATTTCCATCTTGGCATCTTCGTAAGTCGGCTGTTCCAGCGCATTGTAGCAACGGTCAACGATCATGTTCACGATATCCATACCGATACGTTCTCCCATCAGGGCGTGGCGGCGTTTGGTGTAAACCACGGTACGCTGCTTGTTCATCACGTCATCGTATTCCAACAGACGCTTACGGATACCGAAGTTGTTTTCTTCCACCTTCTTCTGGGCACGTTCAATGGATTTGGAAATCATGCTGTGTTCGATCATTTCGCCTTCCTTGAAGCCCAGCTTGTCCATGACGCTGGCAATACGGTCGGATGAGAACAAACGCATCAGGTCATCTTCAAGAGATACGAAGAATACGGATGAACCCGGGTCTCCCTGACGGCCGGCACGACCACGCAGCTGACGGTCAACACGGCGGGATTCGTGACGTTCCGTACCGATGATGGCCAGACCACCTGCAGCCTTCACTTCCGGACTCAGCTTGATATCGGTACCACGACCGGCCATGTTGGTGGCAATGGTTACCGTACTGCTCTGACCGGCTTTGGCTACGATCTCAGCTTCTTTCTGGTGAAGTTTCGCATTCAATACGTTGTGAGGGATCTTACGCAGGGTAAGCATCTTGCTCAGCATTTCGGAGATTTCCACGGAAGTGGTACCTACCAGTACCGGACGTCCGGCCTGTACCATCTTCTCTACCTCTTCGATCACAGCTTTGTACTTTTCACGCTTGGTCTTGTAGACACGGTCGTTCATATCGATACGTGCAATCGGACGGTTGGTCGGGATCACTACGACATCCAGTTTATAGATATCCCAGAATTCGCCGGCTTCCGTTTCAGCAGTACCGGTCATACCGGACAGCTTGTGATACATACGGAAGTAGTTCTGAAGTGTAATCGTTGCAAAGGTCTGTGTGGCAGCTTCCACCTTCACACCTTCCTTGGCTTCCACAGCCTGATGGAGACCGTCGCTCCAGCGGCGTCCGTCCATGATACGGCCGGTCTGCTCGTCTACGATCTTCACCTGTCCGTCCATTACGACGTAGTCTGTATCTTTTTCGAACATGGTGTATGCCTTCAACAGCTGGTTGATGGTATGCACACGTTCTGACTTGATGGCATAATTGGTCAGCAGTTCGTCTTTCTTGGCCAGCTTTTCTTCATCGCTCAGTCCTTTCTGGTTTTCCAGTTCAGACAGCTGTGCAGCGATGTCGGGCAATACGAACAGAGTAGGATCCTGTGAGTTTCCGGTGATCAGGTCTACACCCTTATCAGTCAGATCCACGCTCTTGAGTTTTTCGTCGATCACGAAATACAACGGCTCAACGGCTTCCGGCATACGCTTGTTGTTGGCCTCCATATAGATTTCCTCGGTCTTCAGCATACCGGCCTTGATACCCGGTTCACTCAGGAACTTGATCAGCGGCTTGTTTTTCGGCAGAGCCTTGTGGCTGCGGAACAGAGAAAGGAAACCGGCTTCCACGTCTTCTTTCTTGTCGGAAGCAATCAGGCGCTTGGCATCGGCCAGATACTGGGTAGCCAGTTTGCGCTGTGCTTCAACCAGACGTTCTACCAGCGGACGCAACACTTCGAAAAGCTGCTGGTCGCCTTTGGGTACCGGACCTGAAATGATCAGCGGAGTACGGGCATCGTCGATCAATACAGAGTCGACCTCATCGACAATGGCATAGTTATGCTTGCGCTGAACCAGGTCTTTCGGGCTGATGGCCATGTTGTCACGCAGGTAGTCGAAACCGAATTCATTGTTCGTACCGAAAGTGATGTCGGCCATGTAAGCACGGCGACGGGCTGCCGAGTTGGGCTGGTGCTTGTCGATACAGTCCACACGCAGACCATGGAACATATAGAGAGGACCCATCCATTCAGAGTCACGCTTAGCCAGATAGTCGTTGACAGTAACCACATGTACACCGTTTCCGGTCAGTGCGTTCAGGAACACCGGAAGGGTTGCCACGAGGGTCTTACCTTCACCGGTCGCCATTTCGGCAATCTTACCCTGATGCAGTACAACACCACCGAAGAGCTGTACATCATAGTGTACCATGTTCCAGGACATTTCGTTACCGCCGGCTTTCCAGTGATTCTTCCAGATCGCCTTGTCGCCTTCAATGCGTACGAAGTCGCGTCCCTGCGCAGCCAGTTCACGGTCGAATTCGGTAGCTGTCACTTCGATTTCTTCATTTTCAGAGAGTCGGCGGGCCGTATCTTTCACGATGGCAAAAGCCTCGGGAAGGATTTCGTTGAGCACAACCTCATACTTGTCAAGCACTTCCTTTTCCAGTTTATCGATCTGTGCAAAGATGGCTTCACGCTTTTCCAGTTCGGTAGACTCGATGGAAGCTTTCAGCTCTTCGATTTTCTTGTTCTCTTCAACGGCAGAGTCCTTGATACGCTTTTTCAGCTCTTCCGTCTTGGCACGAAGTTCATCGTGGCTCAGTTTAGCTATTTCCGGATAAACTGCTTTCACTTTGTTCACCCACGGCTGAATTTCCTTCATGTCACGAGTAGCCTTGTTTCCGAACAGCTTGCTTATAAATTCATTAAATCCCATTGTGTATTATTGTTTTTATTATTTTCAAAAAGTAAAAAAGGTTTGTTCACGAAACCGCACAAAGATAACCAAAAAACAGGTATCTGCGGCATACGACCGAAAATTATTTACGAATTCCGGTCAAAGGAGAAGCGGAAGCGGCATTCGGAGCCCGAATGCGCATGAAGTGAGCCACCGTGGGAGCCACAGTAGCCATCTTGACAGGAGTATAGAGAATTTCAGGTTTCACACCTGCACCCAGGAAAATCAAAGGTACGGAAGGATAGGCTTCGCGGATCACCTTCTGGGTAGTCGAATATTCGCTGATGACAGACCATCCGGGCATCACCTCGATATACAGGTCTCCCGAGCAGTTCGCGCTGAAGCTGTTGCGCAGCTTCTCGATCTGCGGATCCCAGGCTCCCAACAGAATACGCTGGGAAGAATAGGCCGAACGTACGCCGCTCATCTGCACGACAAAGTCGCAGGAACGGTTCATCACCTCGGTGAGATCCAGTTTCTTTTCTTCAATCAGCTTATGGTTCAGATAGATCTGACGGTCATAATAAGTCTCCACGTACTGTCCCTGACCGTAAACGGCCATCAGGTACATGTTCAGCAGGGCAGCACAGCGCTTGATGTGAAACTCTCCGCTGGGAATGCGGTATTGCGGAGGATCAGCGGGATCAGGATCTGTGTAACCGGTAGAAGTAATGAAAATCAGGGTATTGTTCAGCCCCACCTTCCGGTCGATCAGATCCAGCAGGTCGCCCAGGGTATTATCCAGACGTACATACGCATCCTGGATTTCCATGGCATATTCCGTATTCGACTTATGGGCATAGTTGCCTGCATAATAGGAAAGTGTCAGCAGGTCGGGCGTATTGTCTTTTCCGATATTCGTATTGGTCAGAAAGACATTGACCAGACGGTTTACTTCATCGTTGGCATAGGGGCTGGTCTTGAATTTCTTGTATTTGTCCAGCCGTTCGTCTGAAAAATCATGTTTGAAGGTAACTTGCGGCACCTCTGTTGTAACATACTTGTAGGAGGTAACCGGAAGATAAGGTCCCCACACCAGACTGTTGATCCGGAAGTCCAGTCCTTCGCGGTCATTATAGGCCGAAACCCATTCCGGGAACGATCCGTAATAGGTCGTACCGCTCCACTTTCCGGTTTCGCTGTTGATCCAGAAAGCTCCTTTGGCTGCATGTCCTGCTGCCATTACGGCCATTTCACGCGTAGGCGCAATGGAATAGACCTCAGCCCGTCCTTGTGTAGCCACCATCAGTTCATCGGAAAGGGTGGACACGAGCAAGTGTTGCGGAGAAGTGCTTTCGGAAGTGTAAATACCCATAAAGTTGGGATCGTCTACACTCTTGACGATACGCAATGAATTCCGGTCCATCCAGCGGTCGCCGACGATACCATTATAATAAGGTGTAGTTCCCGTATATACGGAAGCTACGGCCGAAGAGCGGTCGAGATTGAAAAAGTCGTATTCCGCATTATAGTACACCCTGCCCTCTTTCAGCAGACGCTTGAATCCACGTTCGCCGTACATCGCCGAAAAGGCTTCGATGTAGTCGGCCCGCAACTGGTCGATGGTCAGTCCCACCACCAGCTTAGGTGTCTGCGAAGAGTTCTGTGCCTGTAATCCTGTCAGGACAAATGCAGTGATCAGAGATGTCAGTATGCGTTCTTTCATTTATATCTTTTCTTCAATACTAATACATGGCTCACTGAATTCACCAGCAAACCGAGCGCCAAAGGTAATACTGTTAAATTAAATTCTTGTGGTGAAAAGGGGATTATCGTTATAAAAAGTGTTAAATACACGCAATTCACCCGGTAAAACCAGTCCTTTTTACCTTTCACCACTCCCCGGATCCCCCACGGAAGCAGCAAAAGCGGCAGAGGATTGAACAGAATCAGCATCCAGTTGGAGCCGACCGTCGGGTGAACGGAAAAGAAAAACAGAAAGGTGATGATGCATCCCGCAAGCCCCTGCAAACCGAAAAGCAGAAGATCCCAGCCCCACCAGATACGACCGATACGCCACTGCCACCAGGCAACCAGTACCAACAGGGCCAGGAAACAGGATGCACACAACATCGGTGACAGGGGGAAAGAGGGAGCGGCTTCTTCAGGAACAACGTCTACAATCTTCGTTTCTTTCACAACCAGGGGGCGGCGACTGCCATCCGGCTGCAAGATGTATGCCTGTGCAGCAAAGTCGCGCATATAAAACGGTGCAAACATCTGAAGCCGGCTGTCAATCGGCTTATCGGCTTCCGCTCCCAGACAAAGATCAATGCCCAGTTCATCCCAGGAAGAGCCAGCCGTGAATTCATGGACTATACTGCGGAAGGTCTTTCCTTCCTTCCCTTCCGGGTAGACTACTGTTCCGTCAATGCTGCGCTCAATCTGGTCGCGCGCACGCGTAGTACAATTATCATAGAAATAATTATAGCGGTACTCCCGGTTCTCGGGGCGGTAATTCTCTTCGAGCAGGGAAAGGAGTTTCCACTTCTCAGCCGGAGTCAGATTCAGCTCCTGTTCATAAACCGACGAACCGCGCAAGGCATATTCCGACTCAAAGTAAGGATAGGGCGTAATTCCCAGCTGGTAGTCTGTCTCCCCTTTCACAAAGCGGAAAACAAAATGCGGAGTATTGAAACTGAACATTCCGTAATTGAACACCAGGTCTGTCTGGTCTGAAAAATTCTGGTAACGCAACGCCGTATGACCGAACAGTGCGTAGATCTCACTGCCCGGAGCACAGGTGAGCAGGCTGAACCGGATACTGTCCTGCGGCTGGAGAGCCTTTACAGGAAGCAGGAAACACAGGGAAAAAATCCCCAGAAGCCACATTTTAATAGATTTTGTCATAAACTCATATCACTTTTGGAAGCCAGAAAAGGCCGTTTCGGGTGCAAAAATACAGGTATTTATCTATAAAGTCTAAATAAATAATCGTTTTTATGACTAAACCTATTTATTTTTTACGTTACTTTGCAGCAGAAAAACGAACGAACGTGAATTTAGTAATAGATATAGGTAATACCGTTGCCAAACTTGCCGTATTCGACGGAGATGAAGTCGTGGAAGTGCTGCGTGGCTCCAACCATTCTCTGGACTGCCTCACCATGCTCTGCAACAAATATCCGATAGAACGGGGAATCATTGCTTCGGTAATCACCTTGAGCAATACCATACGCAGGCAACTGGCCAAGCTACACTTCCAGATGCTGGAGCTTACCTGGCAGACACCGGTGCCCATCCAAAACAAATACCGCAGTCCGCAGACCCTCGGCATGGACCGGCTGGCAGCCGTGGTGGAAGCCAATTACCTGGCTCCGGGGAAAAATCTGCTGGTTATCGACGCGGGAACTGCCCTGACCTACGAATTCATTGATGCCGACGGATGTTACTGGGGAGGCAATATCTCACCGGGAATCTATACCCGCTTCAAGGCTTTGAACGCCTGCTGCGATAAACTTCCGCTCATCGAACGGAACGGAGATACCCCCGACTTCGGTTACAACACAGAAACTGCCATCCGTGCTGGGGTTATCAAAGGAATGGAGTTCGAAATAACAGGATATATCCAGCTGATGCAAAAGAAATATCCCGACCTTTTTGTTTTTTTAACTGGCGGCGATAAATTTTCTTTTGATACAAACTTAAAAAGTATCATCTTTGCAGATAGATTTTTAGTATTGAAAGGTTTAAACAGAATATTGAATTACAATGTTAAGTAAGAAAGTACTCATTAGCGCCCTGTTTGTCGCCGGCTCTGCAGCTGTCTGCGCACAGACAAGCACTAACTCTCCTTATACGAGATATGGACTGGGAGACCTGTCGGATCAGGCCTTTGCCAATAATGCCGCTATGGGCGGTATCGGCTATGGCTTGCGGAACAGTCTTAATATCAATACCATGAACCCAGCCTCATATTCGTCTGTTGACTCACTGTCATTCATGTTTGATATCGGCATGAGCCTCAAAAGCTCCAACTACCGGGAGGGAGGCATCAATTCCAATGCTAAAAATTCCAGCTTCGATTATGTTGCCATGCAGTTCCGTCTGCATCCGCGACTGGGTATCGCATTCGGATTTACTCCTTACTCAACCGTGGGCTACAAATTCGGAAAGACCAGTTCCATTGAAGGCAGTGACGTGACAATCACCAATGTCTTTTATGGAGAAGGCGGTTTGCAGCAGATTTTCGGAGGACTTGGTTTCAAGATTCTGGACAATCTTTCCATCGGTGCCAATGCGGGTTACCTGTACGGTGATATCAATTACCAGACCGCAGCCAGCTTCAGTAACCGCGGAGACCAGACCATTACTTACAACAATCTGTCGGTAAAAAGCTACAATGTAAGTTTCGGACTGCAATATACCCAACCGTTCAACAAAGACAATTCACTGACCATCGGACTGGTTTACGGACTGGGACACAACATGAATTCAACAGAAGTCAAGGGTATTCAGGTTGCTGCCGACAATACATCCAGCAGCACTTCCGACAGCTACAATGTAGTCAATGAACGGGAGGAATATAACGGATACGGCATTCCGCATACTTTCGGTGCCGGACTGACTTTCACACATAAGCAGAAACTGACCGTCGGTGCTGACTATACCCTGCAACAGTGGTCGAAAGCCAAATATAACAATACGGAAGGTCTCTACTATCAGGATCGCTCCAAAGTAGCCGTAGGAGCCGAATACACTCCCAACCTGCTTTCCAGAAATTATCTGGGACGCATCCGATATCGGGTAGGAGCCTACTATTCGACACCTTACCTGAATAACCTGCCGACAGGAGAAGGCCCCAGTGAATATGGTGTAAGTGCCGGATTCGGATTCCCGCTTTACCTGTTCCAGAAACATACCATGCTGAGCATCACAGGACAATATGTCCGTGTGAGCCCGTCCATCAGCAGAATGTTGTCGGAAGACCGTTTCGTCATCAAGCTGGGACTGACCTTCAATGAACGCTGGTTCATGAAATGGAGAGTACAATAAAAACATATCTATTATTTAACACAATGAATAATTAAATTTATATACGATGAAAATGAGGATGTTTACAATGCTGTGCGCACTGTCATTCAGTGCAGCAGCCACGTTTGCTCAGACAGGAGCACAAAGCGGTACCAGATTCGGACACGGCGAAGACAGTCTCCGCTGTTTGCAGAACATCAGTATTTACAGTGAATATGTAAAGACTGACAACTTCAAAGATGCCTACAAGCCCTGGAAAGCAGTATTTACAGAAGCCCCTATCGCACGAGTAAGTACCTATACGGATGGTGCCAAAATTCTGCGTGCCCTGATTGCCGGCTCTAAGGATGCAGCCCAGCAGAAAACGTATCTGGACGAACTGATGGCCGTTCACGATCAGCGTATCAAGTATCTGGACCAGCTGAACAGCCTGGTAAAGACTCCGGCAACCAAAGGTTCCATCATCGGTATGAAAGCGCATGACTACATCGTTTTCTCAGGCCCGAACGCTGACGTAGACAAGGCTTACCAGATGTGTAAGGAAGCTGTTGATCTGGAAAAGGCTACTTCTGATTACTTCATGTTCCAGGATTTCATGGACGTTTCTTCACGCAAACTGAAGAAAGACGACACTCACAAGGAACAGTTCATTCAGGACTATCTGACTGCTTCAGCTTATGCTGATGAAGCTCTGAAGGCTGCTACCAAGGAAAGAGACAAGAAGAACCTGAAACTGGCTAAAGACAATGTAGATGCTTACTTCATCAACAGTGGTGCTGCCAGCTGCGAAAACCTGCAGGAAATCTATGGTCCGAAAGTTGCTCAGAACAAGACAAACCTGGACTATCTGAAACAGGTGATCTCTGTAATGCAGATGCTGAAATGTACAGAACAGGAAGCATACTTCGAAGCTTCTGAAGCTGCACATGCCATCGAACCGACTGCTGCTACTGCCGTAGGTTGCGGTTACATGTATTATAAGAAAGGGGACATCGAAAAGAGTATCAACTACTTCGATCAGGCTATCGAACTGGAACAGGATCCTATCGAAAAGGCTAACCACTGCTACAGTGCTGCCGTTGTATTGTTCGGTAAGAAACAGTTCAGCCGCGCAAAACAATATGCAAATAAGGCTATCTCATTCAACCCCAACAAGGGTGATGCGTATATCCTGATCGCACAGATGTATGCAGCCAGCCCCAACTGGAGCGACGAAGGTGCATTGAACAAATGTACTTACTTTGCAGCCATCGACAAACTGCAGCGTGCAAAGAGTGTAGATCCTAGCGTAGCAGAAAAGGCTAACGAACTGATCAGAACTTACTCTGCTTACGTTCCGAAAGACGAAGACCTCTTCTTCCTCGGTCTGAAGAAAGGTAACTCCGTAACAATCGGCGGATGGATCGGCGAAACAACAACCATCAGATAATCCGTATGTCTACCAAACAGAAAAAGTTTACATACATCAATTTTTTGAACATAACAGCTGCCGCATGGGCAGCTGTTATGTTTCTTTTTCTGCCCTCCTGCGGCGGAAAGAAGCAAAATCTGGCTGATGCCGTCAGCGAAGGTGACTCCCTTCCCGACATGCATACAACCGGTGTGACCACTTTAATTTCAGACTCCGGCTTGATCCGCTACAAGATCGTAACGGAAGAATGGCTGATCTACAGCAAACGGAACCCTCCTTTCTGGGCTTTCGAAAAAGGCCTCTACATGGAAAAGTTTGACACACTCTTCCACATAGATGCCAGTATCAAGGCTGATACTGCTTATTATTACGAAACCAAGAAACTGTGGGAACTGCGTGGAAATGTACATATACAAAGCCAGCGCGGAGATAAATTCGATACCCAGCTCATGTACTGGGATCAGGGCAAGGAAAAAATCTATTCCGACCGCTTCATCCGGATAGAACAGCCGGACGGCCTGTTGATGGGGTATGGATTTGAATCGAACCAGACCATGACCGAATATCAGGTATTCAACAGTTCCGGAACACGTATCGTAGAGGACAAAGCTCCCCAGGATACAACTCAGACCAATCAGCAGAGAAATTAATACCAACATGGGACTTATCATACAACTGATTATATCGATGGCGTTTTCCGCGTTCTTTTCAGGAATGGAAATCGCCTTTGTTTCATCCAATAAACTGCGCTTCGAAATGGAACGCAGCAACAATCTGTCTACCCGTATTCTGACGGTCTTCTACCGTCATCCGAACGATTTCATCTCATCGATGCTGGTGGGCAACAACATTGCACTGGTCATCTATGGTATCCTGATGGCCGAACTGATCGAACATTATATATTGGTGAACGTACTGACCAACCAGGCTGCCCTGGTGGCCATTGAAACCATCATATCTACACTGATCATTCTGGTAACCGGGGAATTCATGCCGAAGACCCTGTTCCGCATCAACCCAAACCTGACACTCCGTGCCTGCTCGGTACCGGCCTTTATCTGTTATGTGGTACTCTACCCTGTCAGCCGTTTTTCTTCGCTTCTGTCCATGGGCTTTCTGCGTCTGACCGGCACCCGCCCGAACAAAGAAGCCAGCAATAAGGCTTTCACCAAAATGGACCTGGACTATTTCATCCAGAGCAGTATTGACGAAACCAAGGACAAAGAACAGATTGATACGGAAATCAAGATCTTCCAGAATGCACTGGATTTCTCGAACATCAAGATAAGGGACTGCCTGATTCCGAGAACGGAAATCATTGCCGTAGACATCGAGTCGACGATTCAGGAATTGAAGGACACGTTCATTGAAAACGGTATCAGCAAGGTTATTGTCTATAAGGACAACATTGACAACGTGATCGGCTATATCCACTCATCAGAATTGTTCCGCCACCCGCAGGAATGGCAAAAGAATATCCGGACCATCCCTATCGTACCGGCTACCATGAGCGCCCACAAGCTGATGAAAATATTCATGCAGCAAAAGCGATCACTGGCTGTCGTTGTTGACGAGTTCGGAGGAACCTCAGGCATTGTGGCCCTGGAGGATCTGGTAGAGGAAATTCTGGGAGATATCGAAGACGAGCACGACACCACATCCACCATCGCCAAGGAAATCGGCGAAGATGAATACATCCTGTCCGGACGTCTGGAAATTGAAAAGGCCAATGAAGACTTCGGGCTCCATCTGCCGGAAAACGATGAATACCAGACTATCGGCGGACTGATCCTGCATGAATACCAAAGTTTCCCGAAAGTACATGAAATCATTACAATCGCGCACTTCAAGTTCAAAATAATCAAGGTTACAGCTACGAAAATAGAGCTAGTAAAGCTGAAAGTTGAGAAATAATCGTTTTTTTTCGACAGAAGATAGCTAGTAAACTGCATTTTTTGTATCTTCGTGCGCTAAAAGAAAAAAACAATAAACAAAAAAATAATCACTTTAAATGGCAACTTTACAAACAATCAGAAGCAAAGGACCCTTGTTGGTCATTGTAATCGGTCTTGCCCTTTTTGCGTTTATCGCAGGTGACGCATGGAAAATACTCCAGCCGCATCAGGGAAAACAAGACGTAGGAGAAGTGAACGGAGAAACTCTCTCTGCTCAGGATTATCAGAAAATGGTGGATGAACTCAGTGAAGTCATTAAACTGACAAACGGACTGAACTCACTGAATGAAGATCAATTGTCTAACGTAAAAGACCAGGTATGGCAATCATACGTCAACAACAAACTGATTGCTGCAGAAGCTGAAAAACTGGGTCTGACCGTTACCGACGCTGAACTTCAGGCTATCATTGACCAGGGTACTCACCCGATGCTGATGCAAACTCCATTCCGCAATCCGCAGACCGGAGCATTCGATAAAGATATGCTGAAGAAATTCCTGGTAGACTATGCAAATCTGAACAACAGCCAGATGCCTGCACAGTATGTGGAATATTACCAGACTTTGGGCAACTTCTGGAAATTTATTGAAAAGAGCCTGCGTCAGTCTACTCTGGCTGAAAAATACCAGAACCTGATCATGCGCTCACTGATCTCAAATCCGGTGGCTGCTGAAGATGCATTCAAAGGACGTACAGAACAGAGCGACATGTTGCTGGCTGCCGTACCTTACTCTTCTATCGCCGATTCAACCGTTCAGGTTTCAGACGATGAAATCCGTAAGTTGTATGACACCAGAAAAGAACAGTTCAAGCAGCTGGCTGAAACCCGCAACATCCGCTACATTGATGTAAGAGTGGTTCCGTCGGATGCTGACCGTCAGGCTGTACTGAAAGAGGTAACAGACTACAGCAACCAGCTGGTTAACACCAGCGATGATTTCGCTACTTTCGTCCGTTCTACCGGTTCCGTTGTCAACTATGCTGACGTTCCGGTAAACAAGACTGTCCTGCCTCAGGACGTAACAGCTCGTCTGGACTCTGTTGCAATCAACGAAGTTTATGGTCCTTACTACAACCAGGCTGATGATTCTTACAACGCATTCAAGATCATTGCCAAGACGACTGCTCCTGACTCTATCCAGTTCCGTCAGATTCAGGTATATGCCAATACTGAAGATGCAACCAAGACTTTGGCAGACAGTATTTTCACTGCACTGAAGGGAGGAGCTGACTTTGCTGAACTGGCTCAGAAGTACGGACAGACAGGAGAAGCAAACTGGATCAGCGCAGCAAGCTGGGAAGGTGCCGAACTGGATGCTGAAAACGCCAAATATATCAATGCCCTGATCAGCCAGCCGGTAAATGAACTGGCCAGCCTGAATCTCGGACAGGCAACTGTCATTCTGCAGGTAATGAACAAAAAAGCCATGAAAGACAAATATAAAGTGGCTGTAGTGAAACTTCCGGTTGAATTCAGCAAGGAAACTTACAACGATGCTTACAACAAGTTCAGCCAGTTTGTTGCTCAGAATACCACTCTGGAAGACCTGAAGAAAAACGCAGAAGAAAGCGGATATACTCTGATCCCGCGCACAGACTTCTCCAGCGACGAGCACTATGTAGGCGGTGTACATTCTACCCGTGAAGCTCTGAAATGGGTATTCGCAGCTAAGGAAGGTGAAGTTTCTCCGCTTTATGAATGTGGTGACAACGATCATCTGATGGTTGTTTCTGTAGAAAAGATCAATCCGAAAGGTTATCGCGATATCAACTCTGTTGCTGATATGCTGAGAGCTGAAATCCGCCGTGACAAGAAGGCTGAAAAGATCATGGCACAGATGAACGGATTCAACTCACTGGATCAGGTGAAAGGTATGACAGACGCTGTCAGCGATTCTGTTAAACACGTTACCTTCTCTGCTCCTGCTTACATTGCAGTGACCAGAGCCAGCGAACCTGTAATCGGTGCAGTAGCAGAAAAAACTGCAGCCGGTAAGCTGAGTGCTCCTATCAAGGGTAACGCCGGAGTCTACATGATTCAGGTATATAATAAGGATAAGAGTGCTGAAGAATTCAACGCTAAAACAGAAGAATCAAATCTGACCAACATGGCTGCACGTTATGCCAGCCAGTGCATCTATGACCTGCGTACTAAAGCAGAAGTTGTAGACCAGCGCTACTTGTTCTTCTAAAAAGCTGCCAACTTGACTCTCCTGCCGGAAAGGAGAGTAATGTCATCATACAATTTAAGGGTAGAGGGAAATAAACTGATTTCTTCTCTACCCTTTTAGTTTCCCTAATCTGTTAACAACAGAACTCTGCCTTCCCCAGACAGAGTTCACTCTAAAATGATACGCCTATGAAAAAAGAAGTTATTATGTCAGCATTTCTGGGACTGGCATGTACAGGAATCCTGCTGAGCAGTTGCTCTGAGAACAACGACGATCCATCCAGCAAACCAGATCGTACCACCACTGATGAGATGTATTATGCCAATCAGTTTGCACGGGACATGCTGGAAACCTATTATTACTGGAACAAGGAAATAGCCGGCGATCTCCCCTTACTGGATCCCGAAACCAACAATGACCCAATCACAACGGTTGACCAGATCAAATATCACGAAGGTGACAAAGTCATTGACAAATGGACCATGCTCACCAATGACTTCAAAAGTTTTACCAGCGGCGTTGAAGGAGTTGCAACAACCTACGGCTACATGCCTGTCACTTACCTTCTGAGCGAACAGGGTAATGAGTGTATCTCAGCTATTGCCTATGTCCATAAAGGCAGCCCTGCAGAAAAAGCCGGTCTGAAACGAGGGGACCTGATCTATCAGATTGACGGCAAGCCACTGACTACGGCAAACTATACGGAACTGTTCAACAGTTCAAGCATCACACTTTCTTTGGCTGAACTGGGTGCCGACAATGTCATCACCCCAACAGGAAAGACAGTCAGCATGAATGCCGTGGAAATGTATGAAGACCCGATCCTCTGCGACAGTATCTACGACATTAATGGCAAAAAGGTCGGCTACCTTGCTTACAGCAGCTTCGACCTGGCTTCTATTCCCCAACTGGTAGAAATCAGCAAAAAATTCAAAGCTGAAGGTGTCAAGGAACTGATTCTGGATCTCCGCTACAATGGAGGAGGATATGTAATTACTGAAAGTGCAATGGCTTCCATGTACGCTCCGCAGGAAGCTGTCAGCAGCAAGAAGATTTTTGAAAAAGAAGAATACAATGACCTGCTTACAGCTTATTACGAACAGGAAGGAATCAGCACGGAAACTCCGTTCCAGACTGAATACAAGGTGGAAAGTGCAAATCTGAATATCAGCACCAAAGATGCCAACATTGGACTGGAGAAAGTATATGGTATCATTTCCGGCAATTCAGCTTCTGCCTCTGAAGCCCTTCTGAGCGGACTGATGCCCTACATGAATGTAGAACTGATTGGCGAACAGTCACACGGAAAATACTGCACCGGATTCATGCTCGGAACCTCTGACGTTTACGAAAAAGTTCCGGTTGCAATTGAAAACTGGGGAATCTATGTCATGGTCAGCATCTACAAGAATGCCAACAATGAAACTCCCTGTATGCCTGACGGACTAACCCCCGACGTGGCAGCAAGCGATGATCCGTTTGTCATGACCCAACTGGGAGATGTCAATGAAGCCATGCTGAAAACGGCACTGACGCAGGCCGGCAAAACATATCCGGCAGAACAAAACAGCCGAAGCATGAACCTCCGGATGAAAGAAATGCCGATACAGCGCAAAGCTAATTTCGGAAAACGAATCCTATTGCCTGCAACAGCCCATATTCAGCACCAGGGACTGACAGCTGAATAAATATTCCGGTCCGCCACATTCCTAAAAAATAAAATTGCCTTCGTTTCCGCTTTTACAGAAAAGAGAGACGAAGGCAATTCTGTTTTCACGTATCCAATATCACATAAACCTGATAACGGGTCGTTTCACCTACCGGAGTCAAAGACACATATCCTCCGGCAATCCGCCCCTGATCTGACAAGATAACGGGAAAAAGCATCTGCAACTCCTGATGTTTTTTCAAAGCTTCTCCATCCGTCATATAGTGTTCCACGACATACCGGCCACATGCCGGAAAGGCAGCATAACGATCATAGAAAAGACGGGCCACCACCCCCATATTCATCCGGAGGTTAATCTCCACACAGGGATGAACAAGAAAGTTTTCCCCCTCGCGACAGATCATCATATCTACTCCCAGATAACCGGCATAATCCGTTCCGATCATTTTCTGCAGAACATCCTGCAAAAGGAGACGAACAGCCTGCAGGGTTTCCGAAGCTACATATCCGGCAAGCGTTTGGACAATCTGTTCATCCGGCAACAACCGGTTCAACTTATAATTTCCATGCGAATCGGTTTCGAACAAAGAATACCCGACCCAGGTGACATTTCCTCTTCCATCGGCCCGGTATTCCATCGCAAAATCGCATACCTTATTATAAAGAGGTTCTCCCATGATTCCACCCTGGGTACGGATCACCCGGGTCACCCAACCTTCGACATTGGTACTCCACGTCTGGGGAGAAACACGCAACAGTCCTCTTCCACTGCCCGACCAGGGAGACTTGAGCACTGTTTCACCCACTGCATCAACAAACTCATGCACTTCATCCAGAGAGGAACATACCACCGCCCGGCCACAACATCCGGCTACAGACTGCATCTGTGACAGAACATCCACACAACGCTGCCTGCCTGAAAGGTAACGGATCCGCTCCAGTACAGAAGCATCCGGCCAATTATCAACCGCTACTCCCCTTTCCTGCAAATGGTGGACAACCGCAGGATCCCATCCCCAGGGAGACAACTCAAGTCCGGTCTTTTGCCCGGTAGTACAAACGCCAGACGGAGATAATCCGGAAACGGAACATTCATGCAGATATCTGCCGGCAAGCTCCCGGTCGGCCACCATGACCTCTTCGCCCGGACAGGCATACCACAAAGGAAGATACGACAACTCCTCCCCCATCCGGACAATTTCCTGCGGGGGCTGATAATAAGGAGTAAAATTAGCCAGAGCCATATCATGCTCCGGATTAAACAAATAAAGCTTTGAAGCCATCTGACAAGGATTTTATTTCGTTAAAATCGGTAGGATTCTCCCATGAAACCGGTTTCCCGTATCACCGGGACAAGCCGGTTTACAACCAATTCAGGCATGAAGATAAGAATAAATATCCTGATGCACCGGAAATCCTCAGCCTCAATTTCAAAAAAAATAAATTTGCTAACTCCAGTTTGCAATATAACGAAGTATTAGTATATTTGCAGCGTAGAAATCAGAATTCATGGAAGCATTTTATAGAACACACAGCTACTTGGTCGAGCATACCACAGCGCCGGTGCGCCGCGACCTGATGGACGATATAGACTGGAGTGCCCGTCTGATCGGCATTAAAGGCACACGCGGTGTCGGAAAGACTACTTTCCTGCTGCAATATGCCAAAGAAAAATTTGGAACTGACCGTTCCTGTCTGTTTGTCAACATGAATAATTTCTACTTCTCCCAAGTCAGTCTGGTGGACTTTGCCGGTGAATTCGTAAAACGGGGAGGAAAGGTTCTTCTCATTGATCAGGTATTCAAACTGCCCGGCTGGAGCCAGGATCTGCGTACCTGTTACGAACGCTATCCCCAGCTGAAGATTGTCTTCAGCGGATCATCCGTCATGCGGCTTAAAGACGAAAACCCGGAGCTCAACGGGATCGTCAAGTCCTACAACCTGCGCGGCTTTTCCTTCCGGGAATTTCTGAATCTGCAAACGGGCAATCACTTCCCCAGCTACAGTCTGGAGGAAATCCTGACCAACCACGAACATATCGTCAAGACCATCTTGCCCCATATCAACCCGCTAAACTATTTTCAAGACTATATCCATCACGGATTCTACCCTTTTTTTCTGGAGAAACGCAATTTCTCGGAGAATCTGCTGAAGACCATGAACATGATGATTGAGGTGGATATACTTTTGATCAAACAAATTGAGCTGAAATATCTTTCAAAGATAAAAAAATTATTATATTTGTTGGCGGTAGACGGGCCTGGAGCACCTAATGTCAGCCAACTGGCTGCCGACATCCAGACCTCACGCGCCACGGTGATGAACTACATCAAGTATCTGGCTGATGCACGCCTGATCAACATGGTTTACCCCAAGGGAGAAGAATTTCCCAAAAAACCGTCGAAGATCATGATGCATAACACCAACCTGATGTACAGCATCTATCCGGTAAAAGTGGAAGAGCAGGACGTACTGGAAACCTTCTTCGTCAATACCCTGTGGAAAGACCATAAGGTGAACAAAGGAGACAAAGGAACTTCATTCCTGGTAGACGGAAATCTGCAATTCCGCATCTGTACTGAAGGATGCAAGTTCAAGAGCAACCCGAATGTTTATTATGCCATGCACAAAATGGAACTGGGACACGGTAACCAGATTCCGTTATGGCTGTTCGGCTTCCTCTATTAAGAACCAGATTTTATTACTCAATATTTAATTAGTAATTGTATGACTAAACAAAAAAAATTCATCACTTGTGATGGTAACCA